>Ga0228535_1001117_pt1 | contig 49336 bp, 38 predicted proteins | sample SJ1metagenome_FD_168457 | JGI IMG/M metagenome (GOLD analysis project Ga0228535, IMG submission 168457) | Enriched culture of PCE-dechlorinating microbial communities from Ithaca, New York, USA - SJ1 | ecosystem: Engineered > Modeled > Simulated communities (microbial... > Unclassified | place... | reverse complement strand
AGATAAAGTTTGTTTGTTGATTTAAGATTATGTATAAATTAAACAAAGCTAAACACATGATGAGTATATGTTTGAAAAAGTGACAAAGGTAACAATAGAATACGGTATTTAGTTTGTTTTTATTGAAAATTTATTAAAATAATATCTTTATGTATTAATTGTTTTATTATCAAAAATTAAAAGCGTAATTTTGCAGCTTTAAAAATAGCAATATAAAGTATTAAAAGTATGAACACAAAACTGCAAGAATTAACGGATAAGATATATCTTGAAGGTGTAGAAAAGGGAAATGCAGAGGCGTCAGAGATAATAGCAAAGGCTAAGGCAGAAGCTTCTGAAGTAATCTTAAAGGCTCAAAATGAGGCTGATAAGCTTTATAAATCTGCGGAAGACAATGCTAAGGAGTTAATTAAAAATACTCAAGCCGAATTAAAACTTTTCGCACAACAGTCAGTTAGTGCTCTAAAAACCGAAATAACCAATATTCTTTGTGGCGAAGTTGTATCTGATTCAGTGAAAGCAGCAACGTCAGATAAAGTATTCATGCAGAAGCTGATAACTATCATGGTTGAGGAATTAGCTAAAAATCAAGCTGTAATTATCGAAACGAAAGATGCGGAAGCTTTAACTTCATATTTTAAATCTAATGCTAAAGAACTTTTGAATAAAGGGGTTAAAATAGAAAAAGTTAATAACATAAAGACAGATTTCACAATTTTACCTGCTGATGGCGGATATAAAATAAACTTTGGAGAAGAGGAGTTCATCGCCTATTTCAAAGAATTTCTCAGACCAAAATTAGTTGAAATGTTGTTTTGATGATCAAGATGCTTAATCAATCTACAAATTATTATTATTTAGTTTCGGGATTACCTGATATTCAAAGGGGTGAGTCTAAAGGATTACCATCGCTACATGAACTTTTGTCGGAAATATTGCCGCAATTGTCGTCTGACGATTTATCTCTAATACGCCTTGTTTTTTCTCATTATGATAATATCAATTTTCTGAATTATCTCAGAAACAAAGAAAGTCAGCTTAATATAAACGGTTTCTTGGTTAAATCCGACTTAGATGAACTTGTGAGTTTGATGAATGATGATGAAAATCCAAAAGATAGACGTTTACTTCCTTATATATTAGAATATTACCGATTGACCCAATTGGAAGATGACTTTCTAAAAGGAATTGAAGCTGTTGATTACTTGTCCGGTTTATATTATTCTTATGGACTTAAATCCGAAAATAAATTTATCAATTCATGGTTTGAGTTCAATCTTAATCTGAATAATTTATTAACAGCAATTTATTGTCGTAAACATAAAATTAATCAAGATAAATATATAGTTGGAGATTCGGAAATATCAAATGTGTTAAGGACTTCGAATGCAAGAGATTACGGAGTAGGAGGGTTGTTTGAATATACAGAGGAGGTAATCAAGCTTGCCGATGAGCAAGACATGCTCGAAAGAGAGAATAAAATAGATACTTTAAAATGGAGCTGGCTCGAAGATAATACATTCTTCAATTATTTTACAATTGAAAAAATTATTGCGTATTGTTTGAAAGTGGAAATGCTAAATAGATGGAAGATGCTTTCTTTTGAAGCGGGATCTACAATTTTTAGAGATATACTTTCATCAATGAAAAAAGAAATTAATATCAATGCTTAAATATTTTACTTACTAAATAATGTCAACAAAAGGAATAGTAAAAGGAATAATATCTAACCTGGTAACTGTTGAAGTAGACGGACCGGTTGCACAAAATGAAATTGCGTACATTAATTTGGGTGACACCAAATTGATGGCTGAGGTGCTTAAAGTAAACGGCAATAAAACTTTTGTTCAGGTATTCGAAAGCACACGTGGATTGAAAATTGGAAATGAAGTGGAATTTACAGGTCATATGCTTGAAGTAACTTTAGGTCCCGGCTTATTATCTAAGAATTATGATGGATTACAGAATGATTTGGATAAAATGACCGGAATTTTCCTGAAGCGCGGTGAATATACCTATCCTCTTGATAAAGAGAAATTATGGCAGTTTAAACCACTTGCTTCAGTAGGCGACGAAGTTATTGCAGGAACATGGCTTGGTGAGGTTGATGAGAATTTTCAGCCACATAAAATAATGGTTCCTTTTACATTTGAAGGTAGTTATAAAGTTAAAAGTGTTGTGTCTGCCGGAGAATATACAATAATGGATACGATTGCTGTAATTACCGATGCTGACGGTAAGGATATTAATGTGAATATGATTCAAAAGTGGCCTGTGAAGAAGCCTATAAATGTTCATGTTGATAAACCACGACCATTCAAATTGTTAGAAACAGGAGTTAGAATTATCGATACGGCAAATCCTATTGTTGAGGGAGGTACAGGATTTATTCCCGGACCTTTTGGTACAGGTAAAACAGTTTTACAGCATGCTATTTCTAAACAAGCTGAAGCTGATATTGTTGTGATAGCAGCTTGTGGTGAACGTGCAAATGAGGTTGTGGAAATTTTCGTTGAATTTCCTGAATTGGAAGATCCGCATACCGGAAGAAAATTAATGGAGCGTACCATCATCATTGCAAATACATCTAATATGCCGGTTGCATCGCGTGAAGCTTCGGTGTATACAGCAATGACAATATCCGAATATTATCGTGCAATGGGATTAAGAGTGTTGATGATGGCAGATTCAACTTCACGCTGGGCACAGGCTTTACGTGAAATGTCGAATCGTATGGAGGAATTACCCGGTCAGGATGCTTTCCCGATGGACTTATCAGCGATCATTGCAAATTTCTATTCGCGTGCCGGATATGTTCATCTAAGTAATGGTGAAGTAGGCTCGATAACATTTATTGGAACGGTTTCGCCTGCCGGTGGTAACTTAAAAGAACCTGTAACAGAAGGTACGAAAAAAGCTGCCCGTTGTTTTTATGCACTTGAACAATCTCGTGCCGACCGCAAAAGATACCCTGCTGTAAACCCAATCGATAGTTATTCGAAATATATAGAATACCCTGAATTTGAGGAATATATCTCTAAAGTTATATCTCCGAACTGGACTACTTTAGTAAACGATATGAAAACTATCCTGCAAAGAGGAAAAGAAGTGCAAGAGCAGATAAATATTCTTGGTGATGATGGTGTACCTCTTGATTATCATGTTACTTTCTGGAAATCGGAAGTAATTGATTTTGTTATTTTACAACAGGATGCTTTTGATAAAGTTGATTCGGTATGTCCTCTCGAACGTCAGGAATATATGCTGAATTTAGTTATGGATATTTCTAATTCGACATTTGAATTTCATGGATTCTTAGATGTTATGGATTATTTCAAAAGGGTAATTAATGTGTGTAAACAAATGAACTATTCTAAGTTTAAATCAGAACAGTTTTCTAATTACGAGAAAGAGTTACAATCTGTTTTAGCAGAAAGAAAAAGTTAATTCGATAAAAGATATTTTAATATGGCAACAAAAGCTTTTCAAAAAATATATACCAAAATCACTCAAATTACTAAAGCAACGTGTACGTTAAATGCATCGGGCATAGGTAATGAAGAATTAGCTACTGTTAATGGAAAGTTAGCTCAGGTAGTTAAGATTTATAATGATGAAGTTACGCTACAGGTGTTTGGTGGCACCGAAGGTATTCCTACCAATGCGGAAGTTGTTTTCTTAGGAAAATCTCCTTCTTTAAAGGTCAGCGACCAATTGGCAGGACGTTTCTTTAATTCTTTTGGCGACCCAATCGATGGCGGACCCGAAGTTGAAGGTGAAGAAAGAGAGATCGGTGGTCCATCTGTTAATCCGGTAAGACGTATGCAACCTTCTCAATTAATTGCGACAGGTATTGCCGGTATCGACTTAAACAATACTTTGGTTTCCGGTCAGAAGATACCTTTCTTTGCTGATCCCGACCAACCTTTTAATCAAGTAATGGCGAGTGTTGCGCTTCGTGCGAAAACGGACAAAATTATTCTTGGCGGAATGGGTTTGACAAATGATGATTATCTATATTTTAAGAATGTTTTTAATAATGCAGGCGTACTCGATCGTATCGTGAGTTTTGTAAATACAACTGAAAACCCACCGGTTGAGCGTTTGTTAATTCCCGATATGGCTCTTACTGCAGCAGAATATTTTGCGGTTGATAAGAATGAAAATGTATTGGTACTATTGACGGACATGACGTCTTATGCTGATGCACTTTCTATTGTGTCTAACCGTATGGATCAAATTCCGTCAAAAGATTCGATGCCCGGTTCTTTGTATTCCGATCTTGCAAAAATATACGAGAAAGCGGTTCAGTTTCCTGCCGGAGGTTCAATCACAATTATTGCGGTAACAACTTTGTCGGGTGGCGATATTACTCATGCTATACCTGATAATACGGGATATATAACTGAAGGTCAGCTCTTTTTGCGTCGTGATTCCGATATAGGGAAGGTAGTGGTTGACCCATTCAGGTCATTATCACGCTTGAAACAATTAGTAATAGGCACAAAAACACGCGATGATCATCCACATGTTATGAATGCTGCCGTACGTTTATATGCTGATGCTGCAAATGCAAAAACCAAACTTGAGAATGGTTTTGATTTGACGGATTATGACGAACGTGCATTATCTTTCTCTAAGGACTATGCAGATAAGTTGCTTGCTATTGATGTCAATGTCGATACTAATCAGATGCTTGATATAACATGGGAGTTGTTTAAAGAACATTTTACAAAAACTGAAGTTAATATTAAACAGGAGTTTGTAGAAAAATACTGGAAATAAAGAGAAAATAAAAATGGCAATACAATTTCAATATAACAAAACATCGTTACAGGCTTTGGAGAAAAACCTGAAAATACGTGTGAGAGGACTTCCTACAATAAAAAACAAGGAGAGTGCTTTACGTGTTGAGGTGAAGAAAGCAAAAGATGAAAATTTGAAATTGGAGCAAGAGCTTGAAAGTCGCATTGCCTCCTATGATAAAACGGTTGCACTGTGGGGTGAGTTTGATTTGTCTCTGATAAAAGTGGAAGACGTAAAGCTTAACGTAAAGAAAATTGCAGCAGTTCGTATACCCGTTTTAGAGGAAGTGATATATACTATCAAACCATACAGTATGTTTAATTCACCAAAATGGTTTGCAGATGGTATTGCATTATTAAAAGAGTTAGCTCAAATTGGAATTGAACAAGTGTTTTGTGAGGAAAAGATAAAACTACTTGAGCATGCACGCAAAAAGACTACTCAAAAGGTAAATTTGTTTGAAAAAGTACAAATTCCGGGGTATGAAGATGCCATTTTAAAAATAAAGAGATTTATGGAAGATGAAGAAAACCTTTCGAAATCATCCCAGAAAATTGTAAAATCACGTCAGCAAAAACTCAAAGAGGAGGAAGTATTATGATAGTGAAAATGCGCAAATATTCATTTTTAGTATATCATAAAGTATACTTGGAGTTTCTTGAAAAAATCAGGGAAATAGGAGTGCTGCATATTATCGAAAAGGCTGAAGGCGTATCTGATAATGAGGAGTTAAGCAAACAAATGCAATTAAAGATTAAGTTAAATGCTTTGTTGAGGCGACTAAAGAACGAATTACCAAAAGGTGCCGAAATAAGAGCAGTTGATTTTAAAAGCGATGGAGCAAAACTATTAGAAGAAATTGAAGCTAAATACAGTTTTTTAGAACTACAAAATCAGAAACTGCAATTACTTGATAGAGAAGCTGAAAGAATGGAAGTATGGGGAGCTTTCTCGCAAAACAGATTAAATGATTTATATAAGTCGAACATTGAATTAAATTTCTACTGCTGTAATATCAGAAAATTTGATCAGGAATGGGAGGTGCTATATAATGCTTTTGAAATTGATACTATTGGTACTCTACGATATTTTGTTACAGTAACAAAGCCGGGAACTACTATTGATATCGATGCCGATCCCATTAAATTGAATGATAAGAATTCATTAGAATTAAGGAGTGAGATTGAAGAATGTAAAAGAGAAATTGTTGAAATTAAACAAGAAATTCAGAATTTTACGATTGAACATTTTAATAATATCAAGTTATTCAACGAACAAATTTCAGGAAAAATTGATTTCACAAAGGTTATTTTAAATACTACAAAAGAAGTTGATGATAGAATAATGCTTCTTGAGGGTTGGTGTCCGGAAGAAAACGCACAAGCTTTAAACGAATACTTAGAAGCATCAGGAGTTTATTACGAATCGGTTGAACCTGTTGAAGAAGATAAAGTTCCTATAAAGCTGAAAAACAACAAATTCGCAAGACTATACGAAATGATTGGTGAATTGTACGATTTACCTAATTATAATGAAATAGATTTAACACCATTTTTTGCCCCATTTTTTTTGTTGTTTTTCGGTATGTGTGTTGGCGATATGGCTTATGGAATGTTGTTAGTTGCAGGAGCAATTTATCTGAGGATAAAAGCGTCACCACCAATGAAACCTGTTTTTTCTTTAGCAATCTGGATGGGCGTGTCTACAATAGTATTAGGCTTTTTCTCAGGTACTTTTTTTGGATTCAGCCTTATGGATGTAAATATACCATGGCTTGAGAAGTTTAAAGCTTATATGCTCGATTCAAATAAGATTTTCTATGCTTCTTTAATTATTGGTGCTGTTCAGATACTGTTCGGTATGATTATAAAAACAGTAGGCAGTGTTATCCGGTTTGGTTGGGCAGCAGCGCTTTCGTCTATTGGTTGGTTATTGATAATCTTAGGAATGGGCGGTACATATGCAGCATCTTTGACAATGGATATAGAACCACATATTATACAATATTTATATTATGGATTTGGTGGCGTTGGAGCTGTTTTGGTTTTCATTCTGAATAATGTTAAAAGAAATCCATTAATTAATGTTGGTGCAGGATTGTGGGATGCATATAATATGGCAACAGGAATTTTAGGTGATTTGCTTTCGTATATAAGACTTTTTGCTCTTGGAATTTGTTCGGGAGTAATGGGGTTTGTATTCAACGACTTAGCAATTAAAATGAGTGGAGATATACCTGTACTTAATATCCTTATCATGATTTTGATTATGGCATTTGGTCATGGAATTAATATCTTTATGGCGGTGTTAGGAGCTTTTGTACATCCAATGCGATTGACTTTCGTAGAGTTTTATAAAAATGCAGGATTTGAAGGTGGAGGAAAAAAATATAAACCATTTAAGCAAGTATAAATAAATTTTAAAATAATTATAAACAAATAATCTCAATAAAAACAAATTATGGAACCTATTATTTTGGCGTATATCGGAATTGGTTTAATGGTCGGATTAGCCGGCGTTGGTAGCTCGATTGGTGTTACAATTACAGGAAATGCAGCAATTGGTGCATTGAAAAAGAACCCGGATGCTTTTGGTAACTATATGGTTTTAAGTGCATTGCCTGGAACACAGGGTTTGTATGGATTCTTAGGTTACTTTTTGCTACAATCACATCTCGACCCAAATATGACATGGGGAGCAGCAGCAGCAGTATTTGGTGCAGGATTAACTTTAGCGTTAACAGGTTTAATATCAGCAATCCGTCAAGGACAAGTATGTGCAAATGGTATTGCAGGAATTGGTTCAGGCTATGACGTGTTCGGAAAGACAATGATATTAGCAGTGTTCCCAGAGCTATATGCAATTGTATCTTTGGCAGCAGTATTTATGATTGGCAACGCCCTTTAAAAAATATCTTAAATTGTTAAGAAGCTCAAACATGTATTGTGTTTGGGCTTCTTATTATTGTAATGTCCGCTAAAAAAACTATTTTTGCGTGAGAAAAACTGAAGCAAGAATAGATAACTGACAAAAAAGTGAAGCTGAAAAAAAGTAAATGGAAAAACTTCATGCAGAAGATGCGTTTTCAATATCGTGTGTCGATAATGAATGAAAACACACTTGAAGAAGCATGGTATATACGTTTATCGAGATTTTCAGTTTTTTTATACAGTTCTTTTCTTATTATTCTGACCTTTTTTATCCTAACATCATTGATAATTTTCACACCTTTAAAATATTATCTGCCTGGATATGGAGGTGATATTGAACGCCTTGATGCAATAAATAAATCTATACAGATAGACTCGTTGTTAAATCATATGGAGTTGCAAGCTGCATATTTAGATGTTATAAAAGGCATTGTTTCGGGTGATATAACCAATGATTCAGTTAATGTCAATGATTCAGTGTCTTTAAAGGAAAGGGCTGAAGTTTTAATTGAAAAATCGAAGGCGGAAAAAGAATTTGTTGATCGTTATGAATCGGAAGAGAAATATAATCTTTCTTCTCTACTCGGTAAAGAAACTAAGAAAGTATACGTGTTTTTCAAACCGGTTAAGGGAGTAATTTCATCCTCGTATGATCCTAAGAATAAGCAATATGGAGTGTCGATGGTTACAGCATCACATGAAGCTGTGGTTAGTGTTCTTGCCGGAACTGTTATTTATACATCGTATTCATTTAATTATGGTTGGGTAATTCATATACAACATGATGACAACTATTTATCGATTTATAAATACAATACTCAGATACTGAAGAAAGTTGGAGATACAGTGAAGTCCGGTGAAGTAATTGCATTTACAGGTAACGAAACAGAATTTAAAAATGAAAATCATTTTTATTTTGAACTCTGGAAACAAGGTCAGTCGGTCAACCCTGAAGATGTGATAATTTTTTAACTGATAATAATTAGTGAAATTTGACAACTAATAAGAAGCATATAGCAATTTTAGGATCTACCGGTTCAATTGGAACACAAGCCTTGGAAGTCATAGCATCAAATAGTGATTTGTTTGAGGTATACGCAATTACTGCAGGAAATAATGTGGATTTATTGATTCGTCAGGCGCGTAAATTTCAGCCGGAAATTGTAGTTATTGCTAATGAGTTGTTGTACCCGAAATTAAAAGAAGAACTGTCAGATTTACCGATAAAAACTTATGCAGGAGCAGAGGCTATAGCTCAAGTTGCAGCTATGGAGACAGTAGATATTGTGCTTACGGCTATGGTAGGTTTTTCCGGATTATTGCCCACGATTAATGCAGCAAAAGCCGGAAAAAGAATAGCTCTTGCAAATAAAGAAACTTTAGTTGTTGCAGGTGAACTTATCAATAATTTATGTCATAAATATGGTGCATCGATAATACCGGTTGATTCTGAACATTCTGCAATATTCCAATGTTTGACAGGTGAAGGTGATAATGCTATTGAGAAGCTTATCTTAACTGCATCCGGAGGTCCGTTCCGAACATATAACTGGAGTGATTTAGGTAATGTTACCCCTGCACAGGCATTAAAACATCCAAATTGGGATATGGGTGCGAAAATAACTATAGATTCGGCGAGCATGATGAATAAAGGCTTTGAAGTGATTGAAGCTAAATGGTTGTTTGGAGTAGATATTGAGCAAATTGATGTAATTGTGCACCCTCAGTCAATTATTCATTCTATGGTTCAGTTTTCAGATGGATCGATTAAAGCACAAATGGGTTTGCCCGATATGAAACTCCCAATTCAGTACGCTTTTACTTATCCCGATAGGCTGCAAACGAATTTTCCAAGATTTGATTTTAGTCTATATCCGCATTTGACTTTTGAGAAGCCCGATATGGAAAGATTCAGAAACTTAGCATTTTCATATTATGCAATATCAAAGGGAGGTAATATGCCATGTATATTAAATGCAGCTAATGAGATAGTTGTGTCAGCTTTTCTAAAAGAAAAAATAAGCTTTTTAGAAATGTCGGATATAATAGAAAAAGTTATGGATAAAGCATCATTTATATCTAAACCGGCATACGAAGATTATTTAGAAACGGATTATGAAGTTAGACTTTTAACAGAAGAATTTGTTTAATAGATTTAGCAAATTGAAGAATAAGAATTAATTATATTTATACAAATGGAGACTTTTTTAATAAAAACATTACAGTTAATACTAAGCCTTTCAATATTAGTTTTCCTGCATGAGTTTGGACATTTCTTTTTTGCTCGACTTTTTAAAGTAAGAGTTGAGAAGTTCTATATGTTTTTCAACCCTAAAATTTCATTAATCAGAGCAAAGAAGATTAATGGTAAATGGCAGGTTAAGTTTTTCGCACCGAATGTTCCATCTAAAGAACGTCAGAAAATTAATTCTGAGGGTGCAGGAATTACTGATTCAAAAGGTAAACCTGTAATGGAAATCATACCCTTTGAAGAATTAAGTGATGATGATTGGAGAAAACATCCTGAATCAACAGAGTGGGGTATAGGGTGGTTACCTCTTGGCGGATATTGCAAAATTGCAGGTATGATTGACGAGTCGATGGATAAAACTCAAATGTCATTGCCGCCTCAACCATGGGAATATAGAGCACGTCCTGTTTGGCAGCGATTACCAATAATAATCGGTGGCGTTTTAGTAAATTTCATTTTAGCAATGATAATTTATGCAGCCGTACTTTTTACGTGGGGACAAGAATATTTACCTTTTGATAATGCAAAATATGGGATGCAGTTTTCTTCAATAATGATAGAAAACGGATTTCAACAAGGCGATAAAATACTTTCTGTAGATGGAGAACATGTAGAACAGCGAGCAGATTTTATTGAGAAAATATTAATTGATGGTAAGAAGAATGTCAGTGTTTTACGTGATGAAAATATACAGTTGACAATACAATTACCTGATAATTTTTCGCAACAAGTACTTGCTTCAGAAGAACTGAATTTAGTGTCAGTACGTTATCCTTTTGTTGTTGAAGATGTGCAGTCGGGAACACCTGCTGAAGAAGCCAAATTGCAAAAAGGAGATAGTATAGTTGCAATTAACGGTGAGCAATGCTCTATGTTTCAAGATATTGTTAAAGAATTAGATAAAAATGCAGGAACATATGTAGATGTTTCTTTCTACAGAAATGGAGAAGTGCTGACGACCCAATTGCGACTGACGGAAAATGCTAAGATGGGCGTTATTTTGCGACCTGCATATGAATACTTTGAAACAAAAAAAATCGAATATGGATTTTTTGAAGCTATACCGGCAGGTATTTCTTTAGGTTGGGAAACACTGACAAGTTATGTTAAACAGTTTAAATTGGTATTTACAAAAGAAGGCTCAAAGCAAGTTGGAGGATTTGGAAGTATTGGTAAACTATTCCCATCAAATTGGGATTGGCAGGTATTCTGGTCGATGACAGCCCTTTTGTCGGTTATATTAGCATTTATGAATTTCTTGCCTATACCCGCATTAGATGGAGGACACGTAATGTTTTTATTGTATGAAATGATAACGGGAAAGAAACCAGGTGATAAATTTTTAGAATATGCGCAGACTGTAGGAATGATTCTTTTATTGTCCTTGCTGATTTTTGCAAATGGCAATGATATTTTCAAAGCATTCTTTAAATAAAATTTGTTCAATTCCTTAAAAAAGATTAGAACACATTGGATATTAAAACGTTTTGTGTATATTTGCAAAGATTTTTGAAAATTAAAATAAATAATATATCAAATTAATAATCAATTATTTCAGTATGAAAAAGAACTTATTCTTCGGGCTTTCGCTTTTAGTGGCAATCTTCTTCAGCTCTTGTAAAAATATGACTGATTTAGATCCCAGCCTCTTTACATGTACACCTAACCCACTTGAGACTAAAGCAGGTAAGGTTGATGCAACAGTTACCGGTACATTCCCGGTTAAGTATTTTAATAAAAATGCAGTGGTTACTGTAACTCCTGTTCTTAAAATGAGTAATGGTGAGTCAGTAAAAGGACAACCAAGTGTTTATCAGGGAGAAAAAGTAGTAGGAAATGATAATGTTATTGCTTACAAGGCAGGTGGAACATACACATTGAATGCTTCTTTTGATTATGTACCAGCAATGGATGTTTCTGAGTTATTCTTAGAATTCAATGTAGTTGCAAAGAAGAAAACTTATGATTTAAAACCGGTTAAAGTTGCAGATGGAGTTTTATCAACTTCAGAACTTCTTCAAACAGGTAATTTAAGTGCCGCAATTATTCCTGATAAATTTGAGCGTGACATCATGCAAATGACAGATGCTGAAATTTTATTCTTAATTCAGCAATCAACTGTTCGTAAATCTGAAACATCATCTGATGACATCAAGGCTCTTACTCAAAAAATTGTTGAGGCTAAAGATGCATTAAATCAGACTGTAGAAGCATTAAAGATTTCTTCATACGCATCACCTGACGGTGCAGTTTCTTTAAACACTAATCTTGCAGAACGTCGTCAAAAAGAAACAGAGAAATTCTTAAATGCTGAATTAAAGAAAATCAAATCTAATCTGACAGTTGAATCAAGATTTACTCCGGAAGATTGGGAAGGTTTCCAAAAATTAATGGAAGAGTCTAATATACAAGACAAACAACTTATCTTACGTGTTTTGTCGATGTATCAAGATCCTGAGCAACGTGAGCGTGAAATCAAAAATCTTTCAGCAGCATTTAAACAAATCGCAGATGAAATTTTACCACAGTTACGTCGTTCACAACTGAAATTAATTGTTAAAGTTACAGGTAAATCAGATTCTGAAATCTCTCAGTTAGCTAAGAATGACGCTTCACAGCTTGACGTAGAAGAATTACTTTATGCAGGTAAGATTGCTCAAAGCTTAGATGAAAAAGCTGCTATCTATCAAAAAGCTGTTAATGCTTATGGTTCTGATATCAGATCACACAATAATCTTGGTGCTGTTAAATATCAACAAGGTAATATTGATGCAGCTGCAGGTTTATTTGCAAAAGCACTTCAAATTGATTCTAAAAATGCCGATGCTAACTATAACGCAGGTTTGTGTGCATTAGCAAAAGGTGACAATGATGCAGCTAATGCTTACTTTGGTAAAGCAGCCGGAACATCAGGTGATATCAAAAATGCTACAGGAACTTATTATATTGCAACCGGAGATTATGCAAAAGCAAAATCATCTTTTGCAGGTGTAAATTCTAATAATGCAGCTTTAGCTCAGATCTTAAACAAAGAATATAATGCAGCTAAAAATACATTATCAGCAGTAAAAGAACCTGATGCAATGACAGCATATTTAAGTGCAGTTGTTGCAGCTCGTACAAATGATAAAGATGGAGTATATTCTAATTTGAAATCTGCGATTGGTAAGAAAAGCGAATGTGCTTCAAAAGCAGCTAACGATATAGAATTTGCGAAATTTAAAACAGATGCTACATTCCAATCAATTGTGAAATAAGCTCTCTATAAATTAGATAAAATAAAAAATCCGACACAGAACAAAGTGTCGGATTTTTTGTTTAAAAAAGTTGTATCATGAATATCAGATATGACAATTGGCTACAACCGGATAACGAGCAATAAATATATAATATGACAATTTGGCTGATTTAGGATATTTTTTGATTAAGGATTGTTATTTGTATTAAATACACTGTTAAACATTTTAAAACATGTCATTTTAGATGTATATTTGCAACTTTATAAATAGATAGTTTAATTAAGTTTTGAAAGATACTAAAGAGATTGATAACGAGTTGATTGTTGATAATATTGTTGCCGGAATTCAAGAAAAGAAAGGTAAACAAATAGTTATTGTTAATTTGACTAAATTAAAAGATGCTCCATGCAGCTATTTCGTGATTTGTGAAGGGGATTCTAATGTACATGTCAGTTCTGTCGCTTTTTCTATTAAAGATTATGTCTCAGATAAAATAAAGATCAATCCTTTTGCTGTAGACGGTTTTGAGAATAGTGAGTGGATTGCAATAGATTATGGACAAATTATAGTGCATGTATTTCAACGACCTGCACGATTATATTACGATTTAGAACATCTGTGGGGAGATGCAGATATTCATTTTATTGAAAATTTAAATTAATTCCTATATGGAACAGAAACAAATAAAAACACCAACGCCTACAAAACCAACTAAGAAAGGTCCAAAGATTAATGTCTCATGGATTTATGGGATTATTATACTTGTGATCTTAAGTTTATATGTTTTCGGAGATAAAGTTGCCATTAAAGAAATATCATTATATCCTTTGTTTAAACAATATGTTACTGATGGCTATATTTCCAATATTGACGTGTATTCTTCAAAGAAGACTATAGAAGCCACAGTTAAAGATAGTATTCCGATAATGAAGGAAGTTTTTGGTGAGAATTATCAGCCTTATGCAAAAGATAGGAAGGTTTCAGTTATTATTCCAAGTTCTGAGCAGTTTGATGATTTTATATCTGAAATCAATTATCAGCAAGTTTCTTATAAGGAAAGTAAAAACTATTTGGAGATGTTCTTATATAGTGTTTTACCTTTCTTATTGTTGATCCTTTTCTTTGTATTTATGTCTCGTAGAATGACAGGACAAATGGGAGGAAGTAGCGGGGCAGGCGGGATTTTTAATGTTGGTAAGTCAAAAGCGCAATTATTCGACAAAGGCGATACTACAAATAGAATTACATTTAAAGATGTGGCAGGTTTAGCCGGAGCAAAACAAGAAATTGAAGAAATTGTATCATTTTTGAAAAATCCGGGAAAATACACCGAACTTGGTGGAAAGATACCTAAGGGTGCATTACTTGTTGGTCCTCCGGGAACAGGGAAGACTTTATTAGCGAAAGCTGTTGCGGGAGAGGCTGATGTTCCTTTCTTCTCCATGTCGGGTTCTGATTTTGTTGAAATGTTCGTTGGTGTTGGTGCTTCGAGGGTTCGTGATTTATTTCGTCAAGCTAAAGAAAAATCACCATGTATAATCTTTATCGATGAGATTGATGCTGTTGGTCGTTCGCGTGGCAAAAATCCAAATATGGGCAGCAATGATGAGCGTGAAAATACATTAAATCAATTATTGACTGAAATGGACGGTTTCGGCTCAAACACTGGAGTTATTATTTTAGCTGCAACAAACCGAGCCGATATACTTGACAAAGCACTACTTCGTGCCGGACGTTTTGACAGACAAATTCATGTTGATTTACCAGATATTCATGAACGTAAGCAAATTTTTAATGTTCATTTGCGACCGGTTAAGATTAACGAATCTGTTGATGTTAACTTCTTAGCAAAACAGACCCCCGGATTTTCAGGTGCGGATATAGCTAATGTTTGTAACGAGGCTGCACTTATTGCCGCAAGAAAAGGTAAATCATTTGTAGAAAAGCAAGACTTTTTAGATGCAGTTGACAGGATAGTAGGTGGATTAGAGAAAAAGACGAAGATTATTACTCAAACTGAGAAAAGATCTATTGCATATCATGAAGCCGGTCATGCTACAATTAGTTGGATGCTTGAACATGCGAGTCCGTTAATCAAAGTTACAATAGTTCCGCGCGGTGAAGCCTTAGGAGCAGCCTGGTATTTACCTGAAGAGCGACAGTTGACAATAAAAGATCACATTCTGGATGAAATGTGCGCTACTCTTGGCGGTAGAGCTGCTGAAGAGCTTTTCTTAAATCAAACATCTACAGGAGCTATAAATGATTTAGAAAGAGTGACAAAAAGAGCCTATGCTATGGTTGCATATTTTGGAATGAGCGATAAGTTACCTAATTTAAGTTATTACGATTCGTCAGGAAATTCTGATTTTGGATTTACAAAACCATATAGTGAAAAAACGGCTGAACTAATTGATCTTGAAGCCAAGAAGATTGTTGCAGAGCAGTATGAACGAGCAAAGGAGATTTTACAAAAACATGCCGAAGGTCATAATAAGTTAGCCGAATTATTATTAGTGCAAGAGGTTATATTCTCAGAAGATTTAGAGAAGGTATTTGGTGTGCGTCCATGGTCGTCTCGTCATGATGAATTGATACTTCAAAATGGCAATGACGAAGAACCTAAAAATATTTCGGAAGAAAGCGAAGTTTCAATATAATTATTTATATCTTTCTTCTATAAATTTGTTTGTCAATTTTTATGGGTCTGTGTATATGTTGAAACTTTTATGTACATTTGTTCAGAACATTAATAATGTCTAATGCCAAAATATGAGTAATTTTTTAAAGCGTACTTTAAGCGGATTTCTTTTTGTAATAATAGTCGCCGGATCGATTTTATTGAGCCAGTATTCATTTGCAGTTGTATTCTCAATTATTGCAGCATCAGCAGTTTATGAATTTCATAAACTCACAAATAAGCAATCTGAAGTTGAAGTTATTTCATGGCTGTCAATTATCGGGAGTGTGATTTTATTCTTTACATCTTTCTTTTTTGCTTCGGGTACAATAAAATATCCAAGCTATTCTGTATATGGACTTTTTATTGTTATTGTCTTAGTGATTGAGTTGTACCGGAAGAAAGTAAATCCTATACATAATTGGGCTTATTTCATACTTGGACAAGTAATTATTGCAGTTCCGTTTGCATTACTGAATTACATCTATTACATGGAAGGATTTAAAGCAACTCTGCTTATAGCAATGTTTGTAACCATATGGCTAAATGATACCGGAGCTTATTTAGTAGGTGTTACCTTTGGTAAACATCGTATGTTTGAACGTATATCTCCAAAAAAATCATGGGAAGGTTTTATCGGTGGAGCTGTAACAGCTTTAATAACCGGTTATATTTTCTCACTAATTTTCCCTGAAATATCATTACTATCATGGCTTCTGTTTTCTGAAATAGTTGTTGTGTTCGGTACGTTTGGTGATTTACTTGAATCCTTGATGAAAAGAACTATCAGTGTTAAAGATTCAGGAGATGTTATACCCGGTCATGGTGGCTTGTTAGATCGTTTTGATAGTATGCTGTTAGTTGCCCCTGCAATTTTTATTTATTTAAGTTTCCTTTTGAAATAAGATTATGAATTACGATTCGATACGCTGTTATAATCAGGATGAAATTCCTGCAATTCTTGAAAGATTAAGTAATGATAAACAATTTATAAATGTCCTCAGTACTATTTATCCTCTTCTTCCAAAGGATGTTTTGAAAAATAAGCTGCTTGGTTTTCGAAATGTTGAAGAATTGCAGACTAAAATGATTTATCCGTTTATTCAAAACATTATCGATACTGTAACTGATGGTGTAGATTTGTATGGTGCTGATTTATTGGAAGATGGAAGATCATATTTATATATTTCAAACCATAGAGATATCATCCTTGATTCAGCATTTTTATGTATGAAAATGCTTACTGTCGACAGAGAAACTGTAGAAATAGCAATAGGAGATAATTTATTGATATTCCCTTGGATTGAAGATTTAGTGCGAATAAACAAGAGTTTTATAGTCAGAAGGAATCTTGGTGCAAAACAAATACTTGAAAGTTCGAAATTACTGTCATCATATATTGCACATACCATAAACGAGAAGGGACAGTCTGTTTGGATTGCACAACGTGAAGGAAGAGCGAAGGATTCAGATGATAAAACACAGGAAAGTTTGTTGAAAATGTTTAATATGGGAGGTTCAGGTACTTTTGCCGAAAATCTTGCAGAGCTACATATTTGTCCGCTGAGCATTTCATATGAATATGATCCTTGCGATTATTTGAAAGCTAAAGAGTTTCAGTTGAAGAGGGATAATCCAGATTATGTTAAATCTTCTGATGATGACTTATTGAATATGCAGACAGGTTTGTTTGGCTATAAGGGTAAAGTCGTATATAAAATTGCCGGTGAAATAAGTAAGGAAATTCTTGAATTAGGTGAAAAGTACTCTAATCGAAATGAATTAGTATCATCGATAGCCTCATTAATAGATTCAAATATATATTCAAATTATAATATCTTTAAGGTGAATATGATTGCATATGACATACTTAACTCGTCTACATCCTTTGATTCAGAATATTCACTGATGGACAGATTAAACTTTGAAAAATATATAATTAAGCAGATTAATAAAATTGATATTGAAGATAGAGATGATGACTTCTTAAAACTAAAGATATTAGAGATGTATGCGAATCCGTTAAGGAATGCCATGTTACATCGTGAAAGTTTTGAAGAAGTTTCTCAATCTTAATATGCTAATTTTCTGATTAATACCCCAGAATTTTCAACATTGACTTATAACTCTGTTCCTTTGCAAATAATTTTGTAAAGTATTCACCATCTTCGTCTTTGTCTATAATTACTAATTTAGGTGCAGGTATTAAACAATGCTGTATGCCACCAAATCCACTCAATGATTCTTGATATGCTCCTGTATGAAAGAATCCTATATACTGCTCCCTGTCTTCCTGCATCTTAGGTAAAAAGATAGCATTTGAATGAACTTCTGCATTATAGAAATCTTCGCTGTCACATGTCAAACCACCAAGATTAACACGTTCATATTCTGAATCCCAATTGTTAATTGCAAGAAAAACGTAACGCTGATTTATTGCCCAAGTGTCGGGTAGGGTAGTCATAAAGGATGAATCAATCATATTCCACAGCTCTCTGTCATTTTGCTTTTTCTGGTTTACGATAGAGTAAAGCATAGCCCCACTTTCGCCTACAGTATAAGATCCGAATTCAGTAAATATGTTTGGTTCAGGTACTCCATGCTGACCGCATATATTTTTAATCTGTGCTACTATTTCTTCAGCAATGTACTCATAATCATACACCATATCTAAATGAGTTTGAATTGGAAAGCCTCCGCCAATGTTTAAACTATCTAAATCAGATGATATTTTTTTGAGTTCACAATATAGATTGATAGCCTTGTTTAATTCATTCCAGTAGTATGAAGTATCTTTAACTCCGGTATTAATAAAGAAGTGAAGCATTTTAAGCTTAACATTCTTATTTGATGCGATATAGTTGTTGTAGTAAGGTATGATGTCTTTATACCTTATGCCTAAGCGTGAAGTATAGAAGTCGAACTTAGGTTCTTCTTCGGCAGCAATACGAATACCTACATTGAAATTATAATCAAAATCGTTTAAGAGTAAGTCGAGTTCAAACTTATTGTCTAATATAGGAACAACGTTTGAGAACCCTTGCCTTATTAGATTCTGAATATTCTCTACATATTGAGGACGTTTAAATCCATTACAAATTACATATGTATCTTTTTTGAATAAACCTTGTTCGTACAAAGATTCTATAATATTTATGTCGAAAGCTGATGATGTCTCGATATGTACACCATGTTTTAGTACTTCTTCGAGAACGAAAGAGAAATGCGAACTTTTGGTGCAATAACAGTAATGGTAGTCGCTGTTATAGTCAACTTTAGCCATAGCTACATTGAACATTCGTCTGGCTTTCTGTATATTTTCACCTATTTTAGGAAGATATGCAATCCTTAGTGGAGTCCCATATTGTTTAATAATATCCATTAAAGGGATATCACACCATTCTAAGTTATTGTCTTGAACATTAAATTCTGAGTTAGGGAATTCAAATGTTTGTTCAATTAAATCTTTATACTTATTCTTCATCTTACAGGATATTTTATAATCCAATTGAGTTGGATTGATTAAAAATATATAAACTAACTCAGTTACTTTTCTTTTAAGTGGAAAAAGTATGCAAAAGTAATTAAATTATTTTGAATATTGATGCAAGATGAATATTAAAATAATATATAGATAACGTTTGGTACTAATCTCATCATGAAACATTTGGTTATGGATGTTATTTATAGTCGTGCACATAGTGGTTATGTTCCAACTGAAATGTTTCATGATGAGATTAATCTTAAAAATTGAATTATTTATTTGATATTAAATTTATGAGTGTTGATTTTTCCGCTCTCGTCTGTCCATTTCACAATATAAATCCCTGTTGTAAGACTGCTGATATCAATACTTTGTTTCATATTGTTTGTACGAATAAGCTGTCCTGAAACAGAATATAGATCAATAGATTGTACCGCTTGAGAAGAGTCAATTATTAGTTGACCGCCTATTTGTTTAAAAGCCGTTGTTTTATTTACGACTTGAGATATACTTGTTTGAGGATCTACTCCGCAAATAGAAATATTCGATAGCGTAATATCTGTTTCCTCAGCGTTACCACCGAAATCAAATAAAATCTTTGAAATTTGTGTTAACCCGGCAGGACACGCAATATTATTTACCATAATTTGTTTACCTGGTGTATTTACAGTTTGCTTAGGTATTTCCATAAATACATTATCGTTGCCATCGAAGAACTTCGCATAGAAAGGTAGATTTTTTGAAGTTTCGACCTCCACTATCAATGAATATTTTTCGCCAGAGGTTACTACAATAGGCTCATCAGGAATTATAGGGAATTGTGCCTGCCACATTTCCCAAGTTCCTACATTTAAGCCTAAGGAAACGACATTGCCTTCACTTATTTCAAAAGAGTAATTGTCTGTTTTAGTCCATCCTGGAGCAAAGTAAACACCATTACTACCATCATTTGGATCAACATATTTTGTCAATATGTGCGTATCCAATAAGTTGTAACATACGAACTTTTTTCCGGTTATTTCTACAGTTTTGGTGTTGCTTGCGTTACCTGAAAAGTCGATTGCCTGAATGGTAAAGTTATAATCCACACCATCTTCGAGAGTGATATCTGCCGAATTAGAGAACATAACTTCTTTATAGCCTTGTGCATCATCGGTAATATAATAGAAATAATCGCCGGAATCGTCTGTTGCTGATAAAGTCAGACTTAGCAAAGTGGCTGATTGACCTTCGATTACAGGATCGGCAAGTATAGGTGCAGTTTGATCTGCTTCGTCGGCACTGTTAGATAAGGTGTAATCATAGTCGAAATCATCCGTTTCGCGAAATACCCATTCTCCGGTAATGTGTTGAAAAATAGTAACAATGAGAGGGTTTACCGAAGGAACAATTGTCGTGGAACCATAAGTCTGCTGAGTTCCTGCAACACGACCCAATAGATTATTTTCAGTCTTATTAGTGCCATTCCACCAGCGTAATTGCGATGACCAAGCTTCACCCATGATATTAGTACCTGCCAATTCTGTCCAAGCCCAGGATTTATTGTCAATGGTTACTAATTTAAAGCTCAATGTTTGTCCTTCAATAGGAGTTTCAGCCGGAGCACGATTATCTCTTTGCGGATACAAAGGAGCGTTTTTTACTATTAAAGAGCCATGTTCCAAAGCAAGCATAGAGCTTGTTACTGATGTTAGTAATAATACTAAAAGTAAATTTTTGATTTTCATATCTGTAAATTTAAAAAATTAATAAAAGAGAAAATTTAAAAGAAATGTCTTATGACGGTTAATTGATAATATATTTTAATGTTTCATACGCGTTATTAATTTTGAGGGTTATAAAATAAATATCTGATTGTAAATGCATAACTATAATTTGAGAATGATTCAATGCACCTTACACAGTTTTTAAACCATAAAAAATTAATTTAATTGAAAAGACATTGGCTTTCCACTTTGACTATCTGTGGAAATCCATACTTGAAATTCACCCTTTTCAGGGCGTTTAACCTTGTCGGCATTCCAAAATGCCAACTCATCTGTCGTTATTGTAAATGTTATATGTTTAGTTTCTCCTGCTTTAATTTCTACTTTTTGAAATCCTTTAAGCTCGCGAACCGGTCGTGCCAATGAGGCTACTACATCGTGCACATATAGTTGTACCACTTCTTTGGCATCGAAGGTGCCGGTATTTGTTACCGTGCAACTTACTTGTAGTTGTTCATTCATACCTATAGCAGGCTTGCTAAGCACTACATCGCTGTACTCAAAAGTAGAGTAGGAGAGTCCGTACCCAAACGGGAACAAAGGCGAATCTCCTGCATCTAAATGATAGCTGGTAAAGCCGATGGAAGTTTGCGAAGCACCTACCGGTATATCATCAATTAAGGTGATATTATTTGCCGGTCGTCCTGTGTTTTTATGTGCATAGTAGATAGGAACCTGTCCCACCATACGTGGTATAGTCACCGGAAGTTTGCCCGAAGGAACGGCTTTTCCAAGGATTAAATCGGCAAGAGCCGGACCCGCCATTGTACCTCCATGAAAAGCATAAATAACGGCATCCGATGCTCTTACTTCTTGTTCAATCGTTAGTGGTCTGCCTGCCATCACTACCGTTACTACCGGCTTGCCTGTAGCCTTTAATTCGGTAAGCAGCTGACTTTGTGCTCCGAGTAAGCTGATGTCGGCACGGCAACGCGCTTCACCGGATAATACCGCTTCTTCGCCTGCAAAGAATAAGACCACATCTGCATTACGTGCTGCTGCCACTGCTTTGTTGATTCCTGCCTGACTCTTATCGCGACTGTAGGTCAGACCCGGTTCGGCAATTACATTCACTTTGCCTTGCAAAGCTGTTTGTAAGGCTTCTAAGGGAGTGATGCTATGTTCAGGTTCGGCATCGAAGCACCACGTTCCTACCTGATCGATTTTAGAGTCAGCTAAGGGACCCACTACGGCAATCGACTTGATGGAAGAAGACAAGGGCAGCACGTTATTTTCATTTTTGAGCAATACGGCGCTTTCAATGGCTGCCTGCTTTGCCTTTTCCAATGCATCCTGTGCATAAAATTCGGGACTGTCTTGTATCCCTGCGTATGGATTATCGAACAAGCCTAATCTAAACTTCATGCGAAGAATATTACGTACATATTTGTCAATTAATTTTTCGGATACTTCGCCTGATTTTATCAATTCTTCCAAATGATTCATATAAGCATATCCCATCATATCCATATCTACGTAAGCATTGGCAGCCAAGGCAGCAGCTTCTTTTAAATTGCCGACAACACCATGCGGAATCATCTGTTGAATAGAACCCCAGTCACTTACTAACACTCCATCATACTTCCACTCATCACGTAAAATAGTTTTATTTAAGAACTTATTGCCTGATGAAGGTATACCGTTTATATCGTTAAACGAACACATAAAGGAGGCAGCACCAGCATCAACTGCGGCTTCGAAAGGTGGAAGGTATACATCCCTTAGTTGTATCTCAGGAATCCATGTGGTGTTGTAATCCTTACCTGCTTCGGTAGCTCCATAGGCTGCAAAATGCTTGGCACAAGCTGCCATGGAAGTAGCATCAGCTAAATCATCTCCTTGAAAGCCTTGAATCATAGCTACGCCCATCACCGAAGTTAAGTAGGGATCTTCACCTAAGGATTCGGCGATACGTCCCCAACGAGGATCACGCGATACATCAATCATCGGAGCGAAGGTCCAACGGATGCCTACTGAGCTTGCCTCTTCAGCAGCCACCCGTGCACCGGCTTCCACCACTTCGGGATTCCAGCTTGCAGCCTGTCCCAAAGGAATAGGGAAGATGGTTTTGAACCCATGAATGACATCACGTGCAAAGATGATGGGAATACCGAGACGACTTTCTTCTACGGCTATGCATTGCAGTTCGGTTACAGTTTTACCGTCGACCTCGTTTAAAATCGACCCTACATAACCGGCTCTAATCATACCTGTCATGTCGTCAGACAAACCGGTACCTGTAAGTTGGTTCAATTGACCTATCTTCTCTTTTAGGGTCATTTGAGATATAAGGTTGTCAATTTTTCTTTCAACTGAATTGTTATTTGAGTTGCTACAACTCCAAAAAATCGCTATGGATAAAACTATTAAAATATATTTTTTCATTTGATTGTTATTTTGATATTTAAAATATGCCTTCAACTCATTTTATAATTTTCTGTGAGTAATTGTGTTTATTGTCAGTTAAAGTAACCATATACACACCTTTAGGTATACTTGATATATTAAAAATCGAATCCCCCTGAAGATTATGTTTCACCAAATATGCTTGTCCAGATAATGAATATAAATACATATTATATGGTGATATATTAGATGATGACACCCTTATTTCATCATTTGAAGATAAGTTGATTTTAAATCCGATGTCTCCTTTTAAAGGTTGCACAGCCGTGTTATCTTCAACCTTTTGATATGCTCTGACATAATCTATCAGAAACTCTTGAGGCCAGATGGTATCGTCAATACCTTGTGCACCACCCCAATCTCCGCCAACAGCAAAATTGAGTATCACATAGAAGTTTTGGTCGAAGGGCCACTGTTCGTATCCGCTGAAAGCATTGTTGTAGGTATGTAACAGCACATCGTTAAGATACCATTTGATGTAGCCGGGTTCCCAGTCGATACGTATAGTATGAAAATCATTTATTTTACCTTGAATACTGATGTTGTTGCCGTTTCCATTTCCTGCATATCCCGCCTGCCGGTGTACTGTACCGTGAATTTTAGAAGGATCGTAACCTACGAACTCCATAATGTCGATTTCTCCACTTTTAGGCCATCCTCCATATATGCTGCTTTGCGGCATCATCCATATAGCAGGCCATGTTCCACGTCCCTGAGGTAACTTAAAACGTGCTTCTACACGTCCGTATTTAAAGTATTTCAGACTTTGTGTCCAAAGTTTTCCGGAAGTATAAGCGTGATTTTGATAGCTTTCTTTATATGCTTTCAAAACAAGATTGCCGTCTCTGATGAAAATATTCTTTTCAGCTCCGGTGTAATATTGCTTTTCATTATTACCAAATCCACCACCGGATATCTGTGGCTTCCAGATTGACTTATCATAACTTGACCCATTAAATTCATCAGCCCAAATTAATTGATATTGTCCCGGCAATTCGATCTCATTTTCACCGACTGTAGCATTAGGGTCTGTCTTCAAGATTATATCATCTATATAGATTGTTATATCTTGTGTAAGATTTGGAGTTTGGTCGGGCATAATAAAATAATCGTCATATGTATTACCGGTTGCTCCGGCTAAATCGAATATTATTTCTTGCCAATCGTTAGAATTTGGATAATCTTTAGTTGAAGAAAATGACCCCGAGTCTCCATTCTTTTCAAATTTAAAAGTTACTTTCCCTGTAGATTGTTTCAGAAATTTAACATGAGCATATCGATATTGGTTTGGTAAAGCACCTAAAGTTAAATCAACCTGATTTCTAAGAATTATTCCAGCCCAATCTTGTGTGCCTGATTTTCGTGTAATTTTCATGACCTTAGAGCTGGAGTTTACTTGGCTTATTTTTGGATTTGAAACTATTTCAAAATCTACCCAGCCTTGGTTGACTTGCGCCCAGCCTTTATCGCCAGATTCAAAATCATCGATTATTACAGTGTCTTGTCCGACTGTTAAAGTCGTAAAACCAATTAAAATCACGAATATTATAAGCAATCTACGTTTTAAAAGAATCATTTTATTATAAGTTTTACATGTTTTGATATTTGTTGATTTTCATCATTGATGTTTATAAGATAAACACCTTGCTTCATACCTTTTAAAGGCAGTTGAATGACTCTATCAGAAGCATCTGTAATTGGATAGGTCATAATTTGTTTCCCCTCGATGGTAGAAATATTAACAGCTTTTGTGTTTGATGTAATACTCACACGCACAAATTCTTGAGCCGGATTAGGGTAAACAGAGATTTTAGAATCATCATCATAAGAAAAAATACCGGAACTATTTTCTTTAGTTAATCTCCACCAGTTAATTTTTAACCCACCACGTTTAAAATGAATTTTAATTTTTTGTTTTCCGGCATCGAAATATCCTGTACAGCTTTGAGTTGACCATACATCAATGCCTTTGTTTTCAAATAACATGGATGCTTTTTCATCATTATTGACCGAAACTATCACCTCAGAAGCATCTCCGTATTGATCGGCGTATCTAAATACAATATTATATTCACCGGCTTCAGCTATATCGACATTATATTCAACAAAATCATAAGTAGGATCAAAGTCTACAATATTTAAATTACCTGATATGTCGGCAGTCGGCTCCACCATAATGCCCTTCCTGCTGATATACTGCTCTGCAGGAATTTCTTGTTCTGTAGTATGATAGAAATTATTATCGTATGATGACATGTAGGTGAAAATTTTACCTAAGGGCAATAAAACACCTTCTTTTTTTTGATTAAGTAATTGCATATAGGGATGTCCACCGCTCCAACCTCTTTCTTTAAACCATGCATATCGATAAACAGCAGGCTCATTTTCTAAATAATCTATAGTCTCGAAGAGGAAGCGTTGTTGACTTGCAGCAGTAGTATTTCCTTCCCAAGCACAAAATTCTGTTAACCAGATAGGTTTACCGTACTTTTTAAACTTTTCAATATTCGATTTTATTGCTGATGCTGCGGGCATGTAAAAATGAACAGCTATATGATCAACACGGCAATCTGGACAAGCTGCAAAAAACTCGTCATACCATTTTAGAGGATCTTGATATGGAGCATCCGGACTGTAATTTACGGCAGGACCTACTATAGTCAATCCGTACTCATCTGCAATTTCTTCAATGTCTTTCCACTTTGAAGCAGCAACTGTTGGAGATAGGTTTGCCTGTTCTTTAAAATTAGGCTCATTAAAACCAAGTATATACTTGATTTCCGGATGATTATTGAGCAGGTTACGAACGGTTGTTTTATTTATTCCATTCCAAGCCATAGGAATAAATTCGATATTATAAGTATTGAAAGCGACATCGTTACCCGACCCTGAATGTCCCCAATTGTAAGCCCATGACAAACCCGGAGATAAAGATTCAACATCTTCTGTTAATAAATTATTGAACCCTAATCCTCTTTTATAGCTTCTTGTTTGTGAGTTTACTAATGAACAACTATACACAAAAAGTAGTAAAAAGGCAAAAAAACTCTTTTTCATTTAGTATGATGTAATTGTATTAAATGATGACCCTTCATGAGTCGATTTAGTCAATTAAGCTCCATCACTCCAAAAATAATGGAGCTTAACAAATTATATTACTATTTAATGATAATCTTTGATACAGCATTACCCGATTTGAGTATATATGCACCCTGAGTCAATTCTTCTACACCAAAAATTGGTTCAACAGAACGTTTTACTAAAGAGCCTGTAAGATTATATACTTCAATCGGTCCTTCGGCGTTTAACACTTCTACAATTTGCTTAGTAACAATGACGCTTAATTTATCAGCTTTTACGTTCTTAACACCTGAAACGGCAGGATTATAAAAGAAGATAGCATCTATAGCAATATTGTTTGGAGTAGGACCACTTAAAACTACAAAATAGTTACCCATAAAAGAAGTTCGATTCGAAAATCCGTAAGATTTCAATGTAGAAACAGGAATGTCGATAATATTCCATTGATTTGCCTGGAAATTTGGAGTAATATTGGGTCTACTGCCCATTTCACCTACACCTATGGAAAACAGTGCAGCTTGTTTTTCGTCAGCACCTCCAAATACTTGAACTTCATGAGCTTTCGACATTGTCGATTTAAAAGCCATGTGGAAACGATAATCATCGGTTATTTGAGTGAAATCCACAGCAAAAGATGCAGGAGCGTCATCGCGCATACATAAGCCTAAACCAGACCAGCCTCCATCTATAACATTAAAGTTTAAGAAGCCTCCAATTTGATCAAAAGAACCTTTTCCTGTTGCAGACTCACTGGAATAGGTATTACTCCAAATATATAAAGCCCTTTCACCATCGGGATTAGTAGCATTGTCCCAATTGGGTCTTAAATCCTGAATAATCTTGTCTGAAATTTCAAATTCATCTTCAGTATCGGAATCCAACCACATTAAATAGTAATTGCTGCCTTCCAATGAAGAGAAATCCTGAGCTTTAACATTGAAACCAATCATGATAGCTAAAGTCATGATTGATAGAAAGGTAATTGTTTTTTTCATAATGATAAAATATTAAAAAATTAGTAATTTGTTATTAGTAATTGTTAAATAGTAATTTGTAAATCGTCTATTGTATTGGTACTCCGTCATATCCTGGATTTTGTTCCATCGGACTGTTCAAATCTCGTTCTTGCAGCGGAATGGGGAACAGTTCATGCTTGCCCTTTACAAAAGGATCCATATAAGTCGCAATTTGAGGTTTGGTGGCTGTTCGATAGTAATTCATTACATCTGATAATAAATTCCAACGTTTCAAATCGAACCAACGGTGTCCTTCCATAGCTAATTCAACTCTTCTTTCGTGTTGTATAGCCAAGTATAAATCATCCGCATTATCAACGAGCTGATGGTTTCCGCTTCTGCCTACACCCTGAAGAGAAATGCTGTAGTTTGGAAATTCAGGAAGGATATCATTTCTGCCTGCGGTGTTGCGTGCACGTTTTCTTACTTCTTCCAATGCCCACTTTGCCTTATTGACATCCAGAGCACTTTGTTTTAGACAAGCCTCAGCATACATCAACAGTACATCAGCATACCGTATTTCCTTACGATTTATTTCACCACGGGTTGCATGACCTAATGAAATCCAAGTTGTGTCTGCATTCATCATAGAATATTTCCGTGCAGTATATCGGTTTCCCAAATAAACATTGATGTTGTTGGTATTGTCATCGCTTGCTTCCACCTGATCTAAAGTAGGAGCGTAGATGGCTGCATCGCGACGAGGATCATCGCTTTCAAATTCATCATACAGCTCTTGCGAAGGTCGATTGAAACCCCAACCTTCTTGCGAAGCCCAACGTGGACGAGTCATGGTAGGTGTTAAGGTGCCACGTGAGAATCCCATACCGCCCCATGCATCGCTGGTGCCTTCTGACACAAATTGTATTTCGAAGATCGACTCTGAATTGTTTTCTCCATCGACTGTAAATATATTATTGTAATTAGCCACTAAAGTATATTGGCCTGAATCAATTATGCTATCTCCTTGTAATTTAGCTTGATTGTAGTCATGATTATTCATATGTGCTTTCATCAACAAGGCTCTGGCTGCACCTTTTGTAGCTCTACCCAAATCTGCTGCATCGTAGCCGTTTCGTTCCGGAAGATACTTAACGGCAAAGTCAAGATCTTCATATATTTGTGCATATACTTCTTGTTCCGTAGCACGCAGTTGCTTCCAGTCTGCTTGTGCTTTAATAATATTATTGACAATAGGAACACCTCCAAATACACGTACCAATCGGAAATTATAGAGTGCTCTTAAAAAGTGTGCTTCTGCTAATATCCTGTTTTGTAAGCCTGCCTTTTCATTTTTGAAAAGATCTTCCTCCATCATTGGCACGTATTCGAGAACTAAATTACAACGGAAGATACCTATGTATTGACATCTGTAAAACCATAACAGTACATTATTATCTGATTTGGTCTTAAAGTTTTCCATGTCGTATACCAAGTCCATATCACTTAATCCTGAACCACCTTTAATGGCATCATCCGAACATACGTCACCTATCCACCATTCGGAGAAAAACGTACCTCCAGCATTCTGATATTCCCATGTTAATGGAGCATAACATGCCGTTGCAGATTGAATTGCCGATTGAGCATCAATAAAGGACTCATCTATATCAATAGCACCCTCTTTTGGAAATGATAAATAACTGTCGCAAGCTGAAAGTATAGTTGCGATGGATAAGAGAGTAATAAAAAATTTGCTGTATTTTTTCATCTTCTTAATTTAATACTGAATGAGTTAGAAATTTAAATTTAATCCTACTAACCACGTTCTTGCTTGTGGAAAGTTACCGTAGTCACGTCCGTTGTTACCCACTTCAGGGTCGAAACCTTTATATGAAGTGAAGGTCAGGATATTGCTGCCTCCAACGTAAAAACGCAATCTGTTTATGCCGATTTGAGATGTTATTCTTGAAGGAATTGTATATCCCAATTGTATATTTTTTAATCGTATGTAGGATGCGTCTTCTACAAATCTGCTTGAAACAAGCTTGTTTTCTGTACTGCCGGTTGCTGTAGGGTTAGGTATAGAACCATTTGATCCTTCTAATCCATTCACCCACGGACTGGTTGGATCAGCCGGATCGGAACGTACAGGGAAAAATACATTACTCATGTCGGTACTTAATACCGACTCTGTACCGTCAAATTCAAGTTTGTTCTGACGTAGTCCGTTGTATACTTTATTACCTGCCACACCTTGGAAGAAAGCTTGAAAATCGAACCCAAGATAATTTGCCGTAAAGTTAACCCCATAAGTTACCTTAGGAAATGGATTACCTGCATCATATCGATCTAAATCTGTAATCTGTCCATCGTTGTTGACATCCGCGTAGCGCGCGTCTCCGGGTTTTGCATTGGGTTGCACAAGTTTGGTTGTTCCTGTATTAGGATCTGTCCACGTGTAGCTGTCAATCTCAGATTGAGTTTGAAATACACCTTCGTATTTATATACGTAAATGGTATTCAAGGCATATCCTTCATCACTCATGATAAAGTCATTCCAAATACGTTCTCCTCCATTCACGTCAGTTAGCATGTTATGTATCAATGAAAAATTACCTCCTACGGAATATTTAAACTTACCAATGTTATCTCGATAATCTAAATTTAATTCAACACCTTTATTTTGTACTGTTGCAGCATTTGCAATCACATCATAACGATACCCTATATGAGCAGGACCTTTAACTGTCATGTGCATACCTTGTGTGTATCTTAAAAACAAATCAAGGCTTCCGCTTAATTTTCCACGTAACAATCCGAAATCAACACCTATGTCAGTTTGATTAGTACTTTCCCATTCGATTATAGGAGGGAAACTGCCAATAGATAATCCTGTTTGCAAAATGCTTGGAGTTCCAAATGGATATCCTACCATCCAGTTTGCTGAATTCCATGCTGCCGGAAAAGCTGCATTTTCACTCAAAGAACGCTCGTTGCCTAATAATCCCCATCCTGCGCGTATCTTTAAAATGTCAACTGTCGATTGTAAAGGTTCAAAGAACTCCTCTTCACTAATTTTCCATGCCCCTGCAATAGAAGGAAATGCCCTCCAAAAATGTCCTCCCGAAAGTTTTGATGAACCATCGTATCGTAAGTTTGCCGTCATCAGGTATTTATTGTCCAATACATAATGCAAACGTCCGAAATAAGATGCCATCCGACCTTTAGCAACGCCATCTCCACCGCTACGTGTTGGTATCCATGTATTAGAGCCAGCATCTAATATTACAGTATTTAATGTTTTGTTTACATACCAGTTTTTCTTATCATCATTAAGCAGATAATCTCCGCTTGCACTTACCGAATAGGAATTATATTCTTCCATAGAAGCCCCAATCATGGCTGTGATTTCATTTCTATCATTCCACTTCGTATTGTAAGTGGCTGTAGCTTCGTAAGTTAATTGTTGTGACCGCGACATAGAAGCTGAAACACTATTTTTGGTAATGGCATTGTAGATAACGTCCAATGTGGGGGTATAGGTCCTACTCATACCATTCCAAAGCTTCATGTTGACATCACCGCGGATAACCAATCCTTTAATAGGAGTGATTTGAAGATAAACATCACCTACCCAGTCATCGTTATTATTATTTGGCTTTGAATTAAACACCTGATTGTAGGGATGAGTCACGTTTCTAAATAATGAAGGGGTAGAATAATCACCACTTAAATCACGCTGATCTTGTGGTCTTGGTCGTGGATGACCGCTCAAACTACCTTCGGGATATATAACAGGATCCCATGGTGCCATAGATAAGGCACTTGATAGTAAAGCTGTGTTTCCATTACCTTGTACATTATAACTGTGAGAATTAGTAAATGATAAGTTTTGTCCAATCGTCAACCATTTATTAACATTAAAAGATGTGTTTAATCTTAATGTAAGCCTTTTATAATAAGATCCTATCAAAGTTCCTTTTTGATCAAAGGAATTGACACTCATCAAATATTTTGATTTTTCTCCTGCGCCATCAATTGACAGATAATAATTTTGAATCATTGCATTTTTAACAAAAACTTCATCTTGCCAGTCAGTATCATATTTAGTGTAATCGATACCTGGTGTTAAAACGCTTCCATCCGGATTCAATTCCACTATGCGAGGATAATAAGTGCTATTATTAGGTGTGTAATTAGAACGTATCCACTCATTCAAACCTTTTGTTTCCAATTCATTTTTGGTATTACCGAATATAGATCTCATTTTTGCAAATTCGTCTCTTCCCATAACATCAAGCTTTCTCCATCGATTTTGAGATCCTATATAAGATTCAAAGTTGATATTTGCCTTACCTTGCTGACCGCCTTGTTTTGTAGTGATTAAAATTACACCATTTGCCCCACGCGAACCATATATAGCTGCGGTGGAAGCATCTTTTAATACTTCTAAGGATGCAATATCGCTTGTACTCAAAAAGTTTATGTTATCGGTAATTACACCATCTACTACATAAATAGGACTTGCTACTCCCACTGTACCGACACCACGTATGCGAATAATGGCATCTGCACCGGGCTGACCTGAATTGGAGTTAACAGTAACGCCTGCTATGCGACCTTGTAGTGCCTGATCGACACGGGCAACCGGAGACATGCGCAAATCCTCACCTTTAACAGAGCCTACTGCACCGGTTAAATCGCTTTTTTTCATTGTTCCATAGCCGATAGCAATTACTTCATCTAACATTTTTGAATCACTTTCCATCGAAATTGTCAAGTTCTGATCTTTATTGACTGTGATTATTTGATTTTTGTAACCGATAAAACGAAATTCGACTATAGATCCCTTTGGGATTTTTAATGAGAAGTGACCGTCCACATCTGAGATAGTGCCAATTTTGTCATTATCTCTAACTAAAATATTTACACCGGGCATAGCACTACCATCTGTCTTATCAACTACAATTCCGGATAGTTGAAAGACCTGTGCAAAAATCACATTACATGATATTAGTAAAATTAGAATTAAGAATATAGTTCTTTTCATCATAAATAATTAAGTTATAATTGTTGAAGAAAATTCACACAACAAAAATAAGTTCAACATATTTATCATGCAAATTTTTTACTTCACAAAAACTCACTATTACTGTAAATTTACCACAACAAAACCTCAATTTTATATGTACTATGTTATTGTATATTAATGACATAGCAATTTGTATGTTTTACAACATATTTTCGCTTCTTATTTCAATGTTTAAAACAGCTAAAATTGAATGATTTTTTATTTTAATATTTATTAATGTAGATTATTTTTAAAATTTTATCGTCCTTTTATCGTTAATAGATCAATGCTTTTAAATTATATATTTTATTATAAATACAACAACAAGATATGAAACGATTTTTTGTATTATTTTTTATATTCTTTTGTAGTGTAAATTTAATTTTCAGTCAACATTCGCCGGTACGTAATTTCTATAGCAAGCAGACCGGTAGCGGTACTCAAAATTGGGATATTATACAGAGAAAGAATGATTGGATGTATTTCGCAAACAACAATGGATTGCTCGAGTTTGATGGTACTACTTGGTCTTTATATCCTATTGGCAACTATACTAATGTTAGATCTTTGTTTTATGATGAAAAGCAGGATGTTATATATGCCGGTGCATTTAATGAATTTGGATATTATTATACAAATCAAAAGGGCTTAATAACTTATAAATCATTATTGTATTTACTCGAACCTGCAGATAAAAATTTTTCTGAGATATGGCATATAGTTAATGTAGATAATAATCTATACTTTCAGGGTAATAATGAAATATTTAGATTAAAGGATAATAAAATAAAACGTTTTAATTTAAAAGATAAAATCGAATGTGTGAATAATATTCATAATTCATTAATTATTGCTTGTGCGAGCGAAGGAGTCAAGATAATGAACGGTGATATTTTTATTCAGTTACCAAATTCCGCAGTTTTAAATAATAAAAAAGTATGTGCAATTTTACCTTTTGAAGAAAATAAAATATTATTTGTAACGGATTTCTATGGTATATATGTTTTTGATGGTGAGAAAGTAAATCCTTATAAAACTGATATAGATAAGTTTCTGTCTGAGAATCAAGTCTTTTGTGCATCTTTGAAAAATAACAAATTGGCTATTGGCACCGTAAGGAATGGTTTGGTTGTGAAAGATCTTTCGGATAATTCAAACGTTTTTGCCAATGTTAATTCAGAATTACAAAATAATACGGTGTTAAGTTTGTCTTTCGACAATAAACACAATTTATGGTTAGGACTTGACAAAGGTATCGATTATGTCATGATAAATTCGCCCTTAAAAGAATTGATTGAAAATAATCGTTTGTTTGGCTCGGGTTATACTTCAAAGATTAAAGATAATCTGTTATACTTAGGCACTAATCAAGGATTATATTCAACCTCTTTCCCCTTGAATGTAAATTTAAATCAATTGAAAATTAACCTTGTACCAAATATGCAAGGTCAGGTTTGGTGTCTTCAGTTGATTGATAATACTTTGTTTTGCGGTACAGATCACGGTGCATATATAATTAATGGTACTCAGTCAATCCAATTGCCTAATATTGATGGTACGTGGAATTTTAAAAAGTTGAAACATCATCCTGATTATATATTAGGTGCTTCATATAAAGGATTTTTTCTGTTGAAGAAAGAAAATAACAGATGGGTCTTTTCTAACTATGTTGAAGGTTTTGATGATTCAGGTGGTATGTATGAAGAAGACGAAAATGGATACATTTGGTTTGCTCATTGGATAAAAGGTTTCTTTAAATTAATGTTTAATGAGACTTTAGACAAGTTCACCGTAGAACATTTTGATACATCTAAGGGTTTTTATACTGAAAGAAACAGCGTGTTGTTCGTTGTTGACGATAAATTGGTGTTTTCGAGTGATGGTGGTTTTTTTGAGTTTTCTAAAGAAACAAATTCAGTAGTACATCATGATAAGATTGAAAAACTATTTGGAGTATTACCTTATTCTTTGAGATTAATCCAGTCACAAAATGGTGATATATGGAATGTGTCTTCAAAAGGAGTTGAAGTTGCTTTTTTGCAATCCGATAATACTTATAAAATAAAGAAGGCATTTTATTCATCTTTAAATAATAAACTAATACCCGGATTTCAAAATTTGAATTTCATTAACGATTCTGTTGTAATTGTAAGTACGGAGAATGGATTTGCCTGGTTCGATTTTTCAAAAATGAATGAATATACTAATGATTCGCTTAAAGTCTCGATCAATCGTATCATTTTTACTAACGAACCGGATTCTGTATATGGTGGGATGATTGAGAATAATAATGATATTCCAAAATTCAAATACAAACATAATTCTATACACTTCTCTTTTTCTGCACCTGATTATACTGATGAGAACTCGGTTCTATATAGCTGTTTTTTAGAGAATTATGATTCGGATTGGTCTGCTTTTTCTTCTTCTCATTTTAAAGAATACACAAAGCTTCCAAAAGGAACTTATAATTTTAAAGTCAGAGCTAAAAAAGTTTCTGATGATAATGTTATGGAAACCGGTTTCAAGTTTGTGATTTTGCCTCCATGGTATGAAACAAATATTGCTTTATTCATTTATTTTATTTTTGCGACATTAGCTTTGTTTCAAATTTTTATTGTGTTGAAAAAACGCTCAGAAAGAGCATTAGTTGCAGTTAAAGAACAAAAAGAAAAGGAATTACGCGAGCAGAAGGAAAAATTTAAAGCTGACACATTGGAAAAAGAAAAAGAAATAGTTGAACTTAAAAATCAAAAAATGCAATATGAGTTACGTAATAAAGCTCGTGAACTTGCAGGCTCTACTATGAATCTTTCACGAAAGAATGAAATTCTGTTAGATATAAGTAGTAGTATCGGAAAAATTACCGATGATATTAAAACTAATAAAGACCAAACGGTTATACTTAATCGAATTCATAAAATCGAAGTTGAAATAAGAAAAAATATCGAAAGAGATGATAATTGGAAAAAGTTTGAGGAGAATTTTGATTTAGTGCATGAAAACTTCCTGAAACGTATTGGCGATAAGTATCCTTCTTTGTCGGTTAGCGACAAAAAATTATGTGCATATCTGAAAATGGGTTTACGTTCTAAAGACATAGCACCTCTTCTCAATATGTCGTATCGTAGTATTGAAATGGGACGTTATAGATTACGTAAGAAGTTAGATTTAGATGGTGATGAGAATTTATCCGAATTTCTACAGGGCTTTTAATATGTTGATTTTAGTTTGGAACGATTGAGTGTGTTTAACTGCTTTTTACCTTTTCTCCATTTATAATACTATCGACTTTCCTAAAAGCATAACACATCTTAAAGCCTATTAGATGTACATTGTGATTTGATAATTTATTTTTAACGAAACAATTCTCTTTTTTTAACTATTGTATGTGTATAAAAATTCATGGAATATTCCTATATTTGCGACAATGAAAAAATATTAACTCATAAAAATATTTGAATATGAAACATCTTACTTTTTTAAAAACAGGGCTTCTTGCTGTCGCGTTGATGGTGGGAAGTGGGAGTGTATGGGCGGAAACTGTTACTTACGAAATAACAGCAAAAAATACTTTAACAACTACAGGGACTGCTCCTTCTGGCTCTAGTGCAACATTAGTAGAAACGTATGGCACATCGAAACAGATGACTTCTGGAAATTCTCAGACGGTTACGCTGTCAGGTTATAGTGGATATAAAATCACCTCAATAACATTGAGCATGAGATCAAATGCTAGTGCAGGCTCAGGTAATTTTATTTATAAAGTTGATAATGGTGTTGATCAAACAATAATCTCAACTAACACATTCAATAATGCTGCATGGTATGGAGCATGGAGTGCTAGTTACGTTAATGTAACAAAAGCAGTTGATATAATTTGTGGTAATACTTCTACCGTTTTGAAAATTTCAGCTACTGTAAATTCTCTTTATTGTACATCATATTCTTTAACATATGAACCAATAATCTTAGACTGTGAACCTTCCAATCTTGCATTTCCAAGTGATGAGTCGGTAATCAAATCAGTAACTGATGCTTCGTTTATCATTTCTGCTAATTCTCTGAATGAAACTACAGATATTGAATACAGTAGTTCTAATTTAGATGTTGCTACTGTAAATATAGCTACAGGTGAAGTAACTATTGTAGGTGAGGGTAATACTATTATTACTGCGTCACAAGAGTCTGGTACATACAATTCGGTAGAGTATTGTGCCGGTACCGATTCGTATGAATTAATTATTGAACCTTTAGCTGCCCCTGTTGCTGTTGCTGCAAATGCTATCTCTCAATCATCATTTACAGCAAATTGGGAAGTGATAACGGGAGCTGAAGAGTATGAGTTGACTGTATTTACAGGAACAATAGCTTTAAATGAAGATTTTAATGGTTTTACTGCTGGAACTCCTAATAGTGGTGCTAATAGTTCAGATGTTTCTACTTCTTTGAATACTTATACAAAAGTTGAAGGTTGGACGGGAGATAAGATTTATCAAGCAGGAGGCACAATTAAAATGGGCGGTAGTAGTGCTTTAGGATATATAGTTACACCAGAGTTGGATTTATTAGGAGTTGATTATACTCTAATTTTCAAAGCTATGGCTTGGAGTGGTGATGAAACCGATTTGAAAATTTATTTAGATGACACTTTGATTGAAACAGTATCAGAGTTGAATAATGATGCAAGCTATACCTTAAAACCATATTCAGTTACTATTACAGGTGGTACAGCTACTTCTAAAATTAAATTTGAAGGCAAACAGGCATCAAAAAGTCGTTTCTTTTTAGAAGATGTGAAAATATCAGACTTACAACAAATCTCCGGCTCTCCATTTACAGTTACCGGCACATCAAAAGATATTACCGGTTTAACAGCTGATACTGATTATTATTATACAGTAAAAGCAATAGCCGGTTCTCATGTGTCAGATGAATCTAACGAGATAAAAGTAACAACAGGTCCTCTTACATCTCTCGAAAACGCCACTGCTAATTTTGCTATACGTGTGAATAATAGTAAAATTATGTTCAATGCCACTGCCGGTGAGCTTATTGAGATTTACAATATTGCCGGTCAAAAGATTATTAGTCAAATTGCAAATGATGGTCTGAATACTATTCCTGTGACAAACAAAGGAGTTTTAGTTGTGAAAGTAGGAGAGATAATTGCAAAAGTGGTGAATTGAATTTTAGAATATAAAATGTAGAATATAAAACTATTTGGAACGGGGATGATTATCAATGTCATCCACGTTCTAATTATTATGATACAATTACAAGGGATAACTTTACAGTATTTTACACTCTTCAATCTGTTTTTACAGATAAGTAATAAACTTTATTAAGTTTGTCGGGATGAGAGGATTCGAACCTCCGACCACTCGCCCCCCAGACGAGTACTCTAAACCGGACTGAGCTACATCCCGTGAGATTTAATTGCGGATGCAAAAGTAATAAAAACTATGAAATGTACAAATTACTTTTGTGAAATGTTGTTCATTATTGAATAAAACGTTTTATATCATTAATAAAGTTAAAAAGTAACATAAAAATTTTTTTTTAATTAACTTTGCAACTATCAAAATTTTGATGCAATACCATATATTTCACATTGTTATTTTATTGATACTCTTTGTTTAATAGACGTCGTGATAAAAACAACACACTACTTCTGTCTTCTTTCTGTTTTGCTGATTTTTATCGGATGCTCGTCGTCGTCTGAAAATGTCCCAACATATAAAGTTGAAAGAAATGATTTTGACGACTTCGTTATTGTTGAGGGTACTGCCGAACCTATGACTTCTACAGCTTTATATGCTCCCGATAATGTTCAAGGTATAGCAATTTATCTGATTCCAGATGGGACTATAGTGAATGAAGGAGATATAGTATGTGAAATTGAAGATAAAAATATCGAAAATGAATTGGAAACCAACTTGATAAATCTTGAAACTGCTATAGCAAGCTTCAATAAGACCAAAGCAGATTTGAACTTGCAAATGGCTTTATTGGAAGCTGATGTTAAAACTATTGAAGCAACAACTGAAATAGCAAATCTCGACTCACTTGGATTATTATACTCTACCGAAAACAATAAAAGAATTAGAGAGTTAGAAATACTTAAAGCTCAATTAAGTAAACAAAAATTAGAAGAAAGGCTACTTAAACTAAAGGTAATTCAAGAATTTGAAGTTAAAAGACAAGAAAATTCAATACAACGTTTTAAGAATATAGTCAACTCTTTGCAAGAAAGAATGAGTGCACTTGTTATTAAAAGTCCGAAAGCCGGTATAGCAATAAGATCAACGCATTGGATAACGGGTTTGAAAATAATTGAAGGAGATATAGTGTTTAGCAGCATGCCGATAATCACTATTCCGGACATGAGTCAGGTTAAAATTGTTATTAATGCTACAGAGTCTGAATTTAAGAGGATTAATGTTGATAATAAAGTGAAATTTACATTTGATGCTATGCCTGAAAATGAAGGGTGGGGTATCATAAAGAAAAAATCACCGATCGGGATACAAATGAGACAAAACTCAAAAGTGAAATATTTTGTTGTCGAAACATCGGTTGATAGTTTATTAGAACCTGTTACTGCCGGTATGTCATCTTTGTGTAAAATCTCGGTTAATCATATTAATGATACGATTACAATTCCACAAATTGCTGTGTTTTCAGAAGACTCTATGAAGGTGGTGTATGTTAAACAAGATAAATATTTCGAGATGAGACAGATAATTACAGGCAGTTCATCTTTGAAAACTGTTGTTGTGCCCGCAGGTCTTTCTGAAAAAGAAGAGATTGCACTTTTAAAACCTCGTAATACAGATGTCAAAACGAAAACTCTATTACCGGATTCCATCGTTAACAAATATAATGGTAAGCGTGTTTACCTTCAAAATAAATCATTTTCACAACTAATTTATAAATAAAATGAACTGTGTAGAAAGAATTTATATATTAACTATTATGATTATTACAATCGGACTTTTTACCGGTTGTAAGAAAAAAGAACAACTTGATGTTCCTGTTTCAAAAGTGTTAAAAGGCGATTTTTATCTTGAAATATATGAAGAGGGAGAAATTGAAGCTGTTAACTCTACAAATATATCATCACCAATGATATCATGGAGGTATGGAAGTCTGAAAATTATAAAGATAATTAATGATGGTACTGAAGTTAATGCCGGTGATACAATAGTTGTTTTTGATCCTTCAGAGGTTAGAAAGAGTATAGTGGAAGCTGAGTCGAGATTAGAGATGAGCTTGGCAGAATTGGAAAAGATGGAAGCACAACATCATTCTGATATAGAAGAGCTAAAGGCAGATATTGAGATTACACAACTATCCAATGAGATTTCAAAGATAAGGTTTGAATCCGCAGCATATGAGTCGGACATCAAAAGAAAGGAAATTAAACTTAATCTTGATAAAGCAGGTATAGCCCTTGATAGAGCTAAGGAGCAGATGGATAATCGTTTGAAAATCCAGAAAGAAGAGGTTAAGCAGAAAAAGCTATCAATCAGTCAGGATAGAAACAGACTTGCCGAAGCACACGAAACCTTAGATAAATTGTTCTTAATTTCACCTTCACCGGGTATTGCCATAATTAATCATAACTGGAGTACAGGGAATAAGTTTCAAGTGGGAGACCAATGCTGGTCGGGTTTTCCATTAATTCAGCTTCCTGATTTGTCGGCTCTAAGGGCTAATGTGAAGATTAACGAAATAGACATTGCAAAGATTAGTAAAGGTTTAAAGGTAGAGATAAAGCCCGATGCATTCACCGATAGTGTTTTCCATGGAGAAGTTTCATCAGTAGCTAATCTTGCTGTTAATAAAGACAATAAATCAAAAGTTAAAGTATTTCCTGTGGAGATCAATATTAATGGTACTGATGAAAAATTACTTCCCGGCTTAACAGTAAGTTGTAGAATTATTTTAGGAAAACTTGAAAACGTATTGTCTGTTCCAATAGAATCTATTAATACAGAGGGAGATAATAAATATGTTTATAAGAAGATATCAGGAGGATATGATAAAATCAAAGTTACTACAGGTGAAAGTAATAAGAATTATGTCATTATAAATGAGGGTTTAACTGAAGATGATGTTATTGCGTTGATGGATCCTTTTCATAACAAAAAGGATGATGAATCAAACAAGCAAAAGGAGGAATAATATGATTAAACAGACATTAAAAAGATCAGTCCTTTTTTGTTTGATAGTTTTTCTAATAAGCTCATGTAGTAACGAAAAAGGGAAATATGATAATCTTGGTGATGCAGTTTCAGGCAACAGGATTGTGGAGACAGGGGAACTCGCTGCAATTGATTCACGCTCATTTGTCTTGTCACGTTATAAACATTGGCATCAAATGAAGATTGTAGGACTTCTAAAGCACGGGACAGAAGTTAAGGCAGGTGATTCCATTATACAATTAGATCCTACAGAAATTAAAAAATATATAATTGAAAGAGAAAGTCAGCTCGAAACCCAATATGCTGTATTAGAAAAGCTACTTGTAGAATTGCAAAACAAGGTACAAGACTTAGATTCAAGGCTTCAAAACGAAAAATCTTCTTTTAACCTTAAAAAGTTGGAGTTGGAGTCGTCTCAGTTTGAAACAGCAAAGAATTTGAAAATCAAAGAACTTGAATTCAAGCAAGCTGAAATAAGTTTAAACAGAGTTGAAAAACTGATTGAATACAATAAAATATTATCGTCAACAACATTAAAGATTGAAAAAATTAAACATCAGCAGCTTGAAAGGGATATTACAAGCACATATGAACTTCTTCCTACTCTGACAATACGTACACCTATTTCAGGTATTTTTCAAATTGCATTAAATGGGCGAACACGCGACATGTTAAAAATAGGGGATGATTTATATCAAGGTAATAACTTAGGTAATGTGCCTGATTTAACATGGATGAAAGTGAACACGACAGTAAATGAAGTGGATTATTTTAAGCTTCGTTTGGGACAAAAAGTCGTTGTGAGATTGGATGCTTTGCCTGATGTCGCCTTTGATGGAGAAGTTAGTTATCTGGGAAAACTCTGTAAATTAAAAAACAATACCTCACGACAGAAAGTCTTCGATGTAGAAGTTAAAATGCTGAAATCTGATACTCGATTAAAGCCGGGTATGACAGTAAGTTGTGAATTTTTATAATAAAGAAACATGCAATACGGTGAAAATATAAGATTGTCTTTTCGAGGATTAATCGATCATAAATTCAGGTCGTTCCTGACTATGCTGGGTATTATTTTCGGTGTAGCATCGGTTATTACTATGCTTTCGATAGGTGAAGGAGCAAAAAGGGAAGCGATAGCAAAATATCAGGATTTGGGTGTGAATAACATCATAATCAGAGAAAAAAAGATGTCCGATACTGAGATTGAAGAGGTTAGGGCTAAATTTTCTCAAGGCTTATCAATTCAGGATGCTGAAGTAATAAAAGATATAGTTCCGGGAGTTATAGGTACAGCTTCCCAAGCTGAAATAAGCACAGAGGTTAAATATGCCGACAGATCGGTTAAGTCGACAATTATAGGCGTTACACCAGGATTTATCGACATGATGAATGTAAAAACTTCTAATGGTGTCTTTGTAAATCAAGAACATTATGATAAGGGATTGAAAGTCTGCGTTTTGGGTGCAAGTGTGGTTATGACTCTTTTCAGAGATCAAAATCCGATAGGTGAAATGATTAAAATTGAAGACCAGTGGATGGAAGTTGTAGGTGTATTGCAATCTAAAACCCTTTTCACAGAAACGGTAGGAGAGTTGGCAGCAAGAGATTTAAATACTGATATATATGTACCTTTATCTGCATTCCTCAATCGTTTTACGCCCGAAAATCCTTTAACGAGCGAGATTCAGCAGATAACTGTACAGATGGAAAGCTCTAATCATTTAATTGAAAGTTCGAGATTGATAGATGCAATTCTACAAAGACATCATTTCAATAATGTAGATTATAATATTGTTGTTCCATATGAATTATTACGTCAGGAAGAAAAAGAACGTCAGATATATAACTTCTTATTAGGAGCAATTGCTGCAATATCTTTGCTTGTAGGTGGAATAGGTATTATGAATATTATGTTGGCAACAGTCATGGAGCGCACTCGTGAAATAGGTATTAGGAGGGCAGTAGGTGCGAAAAAAGCCGATATAATGAGTCAGTTTGTTACAGAAGCAGTTGTAATAAGCATTACAGGAGGTATAATAGGCGTTTTGCTTGGTATCTCATTATCGTTAATAGTATCTCTTTTTACCGATATAAATACTTACATACAATTATATGCAATTGTTATAGCTTTTGGTTTCTCTGTATTAGTCGGGATTAGCTTCGGATATTTGCCGGCAAAAAATGCAGCCAATCTGAAACCCATAGATTCAATACGTTACGAATAACAATATCAATAATAAATTGAAATGCTGATAGAAATAAAGAATTTATCGAAAAATTACATAATGGGCGAGTTGGAAGTGCCTGCTCTTATTGATATTAATTTGCAAATTCAACAAAATGAATATGTAGCCATCATGGGACCATCAGGTTCGGGAAAATCTACATTGATGAATATCTTAGGATGTTTAGACACACCTACTTCAGGCGAGTATTTATTTAAAGATAAAGACGTTAGTGTGTTGGATGATGATGACTTATCGACTATGAGAAATAAAGAGATAGGTTTTGTTTTTCAGAATTTCAACTTACTGCCAAAATTAAATTCGTTACAAAATGTAGAAATGCCTTTGATTTATGCGGGAATTAGATCTCAAGAACGAAAAATGCTTGCTTTAGAATCGTTGAATAAAGTCGGACTGTCAGAACGTACACACCATAAGCCAAGCGAGTTGAGTGGCGGTCAGCGTCAAAGGGTTGCTGTTGCAAGAGCATTAGTTACAAAGCCGGGAATTCTTTTAGCAGACGAGCCTACAGGTGCTTTGGATTCTAAAACGGGAGAGGAAATTATGGCATTGTTCAAACAATTGCATCAAGACGGCAATACCATTATCATTATTACTCATGAGCAAGAAATAGCGAATCACGCAAACAGAATAATTCACATACGTGATGGTAGGATTTATAGTGATAATGTAAATAACAAATAAACAACTACTTATATGTTACTTTCAAATTTAGTCAGGTTTAAAAAGATTATTTTTTATTCTAAAAGAATAACTGCAATTGTTTTCTTATTTGTTTGTTTGTTTTATCAAGCAAATGCCGAAGCTTATTACTTAGATTTGGAAAAGAGTATTGATATTGCTAAAGAAAAGAGTTATGTTATGCTTCGGTTAGAGCAAGATTTAAAAATTGCAGAATATAATTTAAAATCAGCAACGAGCAAATTCAAAACTCATATTGATTTGAATTTCGTGTCTCCACAGTTTACTGAAACTGTTCGTCAGTATGAGGATAGTACGGGGATATATTTTTATCCGGTTAAGCAGTTAAATTATCAAGGTAATATTTCCATTAACCAACCTTTGCCGACTGATGGTAATGTGTTTATACGTTCAGGAATGTCTAATTACGATGATTTCTACAAAGATATTCGTTCAACTTATCTCAATACCCGTATTGGTTTTACTCAACCTTTAGATGCTTTTTATGGTTATAACTCAATAAAATCGTCATTTAAGCAAGCTGAACTTGCATATGAACGTTCCAAAAAGCAGCTCAAACGTGAAGAATTAAATCTTATATATAATGTAAGTAATGCGTTTTACAATCTACTTTCAGTACAGAAAAGTGCTGATATTGCTTATTTGGATTTAGAAAGGCAAACGGATGCATTTCAAATGTCGAAAAATAAATTTGAAGCCGGATTAATCAGAGAAGTAGATGCTCTTCAAATGGAAGTTGACTTAGCTGAAGCTCAAAATAATTATGAATTAGCGCTTGTAAATCAGGGAGCTGCGATGAATGTGTTTAAAGAAGCAATCGGGATAGAGCTAAGTGACAGTGTAAGTTTGACTAACGAACTAAAATATGAAGTCATAATAGTAAATCCTGATCAGGCTGTGCAGTTGGCTTTAGAAAACAGATCAGAGATTCGCGAGCAAGAGATTCAGATAGAACTAAGTAAGTTAAGCCTTAAAAGACAAAAAGCTGATGGGATGATACGTGCTGATCTTACTGCTTATTATGAAAAGGCAGGTGTAAGTGGACAACCTATAAGCACTTCATTTCTACAATCTTTAGAAAATTCATATAATGATTTTGTTGTGCGTCCACAGAATTTCGGAGTTGGTTTTTCTGTAAATATCCCATTATTAGACTGGGGTGAAAATAAAGCTTTAGTTAATGCAGCTAAATCAAGACTAAAACAAAATGAGCTTCAAAAGACTGAAGTGCAGAGAAGTATAGAGCGAGAAGTCCGCAATTTAGTAGCAGATTTGAATAGTAGTTTAAAACGATTGCAATTGCTTGAGAAAAATATAGTAGTAGCAGAAAAGAGCTTCGAAATTACGCGACTTCGTTTCTCCGATGGAGATATTGACAGTCAGGCTTTAGCTTTAGAACGCAACAGGTTAAACAATGCTTACAATTCACACCTGCGAGCTTACATAAGCTATCAACTTATGTTAGCCGAACTAATGCGCAAAACCTTTTATGATTTTCAACGAAATGAATTGATAAAGTGAAGCTAAAATAGTGATTTTTGCATTGAAAGTTGAAATAAAATCAACTATGTATGTAAATCTTACTATCTTTGTGAGAAATTTTATTCGAGATAAAAATGAATGATTTGGATTTGTTACATAATATTCCTTTCAGTAGTGCTGTTCTAAGATCGTTTCTAAATAATTTGAAATATCCAAAAAACAAAATTTCTGATATGGAGAAAAAAGGCGAATTAATTCGATTAAAAAGAGACTTGTATGTTTACAGTAAGTCTGCCATCTCAAGAGAACTTATTGCCAATCATTTGTATGGCGTTTCATACGTTTCACTTGAAACGGCTTTGGCATATCACGGAATGATACCTGAAAGAGTTTATGTTGTTCGTTCAATGACAACAAAGCGAGCTAAAACCTTTGCAACTCCACTTGGAAGTTTTGAATATAAGACTGTTTCAGCAAATTATTTTAGTATCGGACTTCAACAGGAGGTTGTTGAAAATCAATATGCATTTTTGATTGCCACACCAACAAAAGCCATTTGCGATATGATTGCTACAACGCCGAATTTACGATTACAATCTGTTAAGGCTATGCAGAATTATTTGACGGAAGATTTGCGCATTGATTCTGAAATTTTAAAAACATTGGACAAAGATATCATCAAGCAATGTATTGACGTCGGACAAAAGAAAGCAGAATTAAAATTGTTGTCTGAAATTTAATTTTTGAAGCTATAAACATAGAATAAGTATGTCCAACTACATTTTTAATAATATGCTATCTCGCTATCAGATCGCAACGAAAGGCGATTTGAATAATGCTACACACGAAGTAATGCAGCAAATTGTGCTTGCTGGATTATATCGTAGTGGTTTTTTTGATAAAGCAGCATTTTATGGTGGTACTTGTTTGCGTATTTTCTATGGCTTACAACGTTTTTCAGAAGATATGGATTTTTCTCTTTTACAATCAGATGATCATTTTGCATTAGACAATTATTTTGATACTATAATTACTGAATTTAAAGCACTCGGAAAAGAAGTCATTATTAATAAAAAGACGAAAACGACACAAACAAATATAGAATCAGCTTTTTTGAAAGAAACTACTGAAATTTATGATTTACAACTCACGACCGAAAGACAAATAAAGATAAAAATTGAAGTTGACACACAGCCGCCAACTGATTTTTCAACAGAATATAAACTGCTTCTATTACCATTTTCGTTTATGACACGTTGTTACTCATTATCCGATTTGTATGCAGGGAAAATGCACGCTTTCCTTTTCCGAAATTGGAAAAATCGTGTAAAAGGACGTGATTGGTACGATTTTGAATTTTATGTACGAAACAATGTCCCTTTGAATTTAATTCACTTGGAGAAAAGAATAGAACAAATAAACAATTTACATCAAGACGAATTTACACCTGAAGTTTTCAAAAAAATAATGAAAGAACGGATTGAAAAAACAAATATAGAAATGGTAAAAAATGATGTTCGTCCATTTTTGAAGAATCCGCAAGAAATGGACATTTGGAGTACAGAATATTTTTTACAATTAGTAGACATAATACGATTTGAAAAATAAATTCATAAAAACGAACTGTTCGTTGTTGTAACCTAACTCCGTCTGAATACCTTGCCATTTATAGTAGATATTTCAAGGTATTTTATAATGTACTTGTAAGAGCTAATTACGAAGATTTATCAAGAGGCATTCACAAGTCAGAAAAGTTTTTGATTCGTTTTCTTTCAAACTTATTACTTAAAGAAAATCACTCGCTTAAAAATCGAGAAATGCATATTCTTAATGACACTGTAAAATCTCAAAATGACACTGTAAATGACACTGTATTTTTGTTGATTAAGCAAGACAATAAAAATGACGGCTAACGAAATCAGTGAACGATTGAAAATAAGTTTAAGTACCGTAAAACGCAAAATTAAAGAGCTTAGAGATAACGGAAAACTTGAACGTATTGGTAGTGATAAAACAGGACAATGGAAAGTAATCGAATAAAATGGCAGAGCGACATTGATTGATTGCCTATATAAAATCATTTGATATAATAGTTGAATATTTAATAAATGTTTATATACTTGTGTTTCGTATAACAAGAAGGGTTTTTATGAAAAAGTTTTTACTTTTCACGCTGTTTTTAGTTCTCTGTATAGGTATCTATGCTCAAGACAAGACCTATACCATAAAAATTGAAAGTTTATCTCTCAATTCAGTTGTATTATCTTGGCAAAGAGCTGATGGTACTTCTGAAAAAGATACCACTCATGACTATACATTATATTATTGTGAATATGGCATAAAAGGGTTTGAAAGAGGTAAAGGTGTTATTGGTTTAACTGCTTGGGCAGGAAATATAATCAATAATTTGATTCCGGGTACGGAATATTCTTTTTTATCAGGAAGGAAACGATTCCTGCAGATTCTTCAATATGGTTTGAAGAATATAATTTTAAAACATTAAGTTGCAACACTTCAATATCGAATATTAAAACTGAGATGAATTATGCAAAAGGTATCAATATTAAAGACTTACTTAGTGTACATATTACATTTGATGCATTGGCTAATTCTTTTGAATTAGAATACGGTCTGAAAGGATTTGATAAAGGCAGCGGTAAAGTTATAGAGTCTAACCAAAACAGGTTTTCACTTGGCAATGCAAATCTACAATCACATACAGAATATGACTTTTATATACGAGGAAAATGTGGTGATATTTATGGTGAATGGTCTGAAAAATACAGCTTTGCAACTACAAATGTTTTTCATTATCCGGGAAGCGAAGCATTATTAGTTATATAAACATTTCACCAAACCTTGGAGGCATGTATTACGATTTTTATATACGCGCTAAATGTAACGGTACATTTGGTGATTGGACAACTAAAAATTCATTTACTTTTTCTCAATTATATTTTGCAGTAAAAAATATTCAAACTTCTAACTTTGAAATCTATCCTAATCCGGTTGAGGAAATCTTGCATATGAAATTAAAACCAGTTTTCGACAGTAATACTTTTACTGTATTAATTTATGATTTAATCGGTACAATAAGGTTTAAATCTCAATATAATGACAATTATAATATTTCTTCACTACCTACGGGTATATATATTGTTGAAGTTAAAGACGAACAATTGTCTGAAACAATGATTATCCAAAAAAAATAATAAGAAAAAGAGCGAGAATCAACGAAAATAAACTATACAAAACAAACACTGACCGTTAGGCGACACCCGTTGGCAATGCAGTCAAGTAGAGAAGTGAATTAAAAATCAGAATTTAAACTTGAAAAAACTCTTTTTGGCTTCTGTTTCTTCAATTACCTCTTCTTCTGTATTGTCATTAGCAACTTCACTTTCAACTTCAGCAGTTTCATGTGGTGTAGCTTCACCCTGTTCGGCTTTAATGAAATTAACAACGTCCTCCAATCCTTCTAAAAATTTATTGAAATCTTCTTTATATAGGAAAATCTTATGCTTCTCGAAAGTTACTTGAGCATCTTGATCTGTACCGTTAATTTTTTTCTTACTTTCTGTTATTGCTACATACAAATCATCATTTCTGCTCTTTTTGACATCTAAATAATATATTCTTTTTCCGGCTTTGATAGATTTTGAATACACAATCTCGTTGTCTTTCTTCTCGAATCCAAATTTTCTTTTCTCTACGTCCATAATGAATTATTCCTAAGTTGTTTGTTTTTAAGGTCTTAATGTTTGATTAAATAAAATCGACCAATTGACTCCAAATTTCAGTATTTTTTTTGACATTAACAAACAAATAAGGATATTTTTATAGAGAAAAAAACAGTATCTTTGTCGAAATTTTGAAAACGTTCGTATTTTTTTATGGCAACATTCAAGTTGAAAATGCAACTTTTTGATTAAACATAAAACTTGGTGATTCGTAATTGAATCTTTTTCTTGGTCGATTATTGATTTGTGTTTCGACAAAATTAATATAATCCTGCGGAATACA
>Ga0228535_1001115_pt1 | contig 49507 bp, 44 predicted proteins | sample SJ1metagenome_FD_168457 | JGI IMG/M metagenome (GOLD analysis project Ga0228535, IMG submission 168457) | Enriched culture of PCE-dechlorinating microbial communities from Ithaca, New York, USA - SJ1 | ecosystem: Engineered > Modeled > Simulated communities (microbial... > Unclassified | place... | reverse complement strand
CAACCGCATTTATCTGCTATATTTATGTATTTATACGGGAGTATCGGAGGGAATGACATGAACCGCAGAGAATTCGCGTCTTTTTTCGAGAGAAGAAAGGAAATCGTCCTGCTTGACGGCGGAATGGGAACACTCCTTTCAGAAAGGGGATGGGTACCCCCTTCTCTTCCGGAGGAAATGAACATCCACAGTCCAGATTCTGTTGCTGCCGTCCACCTGTCATATCTCGAGGCGGGTGCTGAAATCATAGAGACGAATACGTTCGGGGGAAGTCCCCTCAAGCTTTCCGCAAGGGGACTGGGTGACAGGGCGAGGGAGATCAATGCCGCAGCCGCACGAATCGCCAGGAAAGCTGCGGGAGGAAAAGCACTGGTCGCAGGGTCTGTCGGACCACTGGGAGAGCTGCTGTCCCCCTTCGGTTTACTCTCTTTCAACGAGGCCCGCCGGGCCTTCAGAACCCAGATCGAAGGCCTTTTGGAGGGAGGAGCCGACTTCATCCTCATAGAAACCATGCTCGACCTTCGGGAGGCCAAGGCGGCAGTGCTTGCAGCAAAAGACGCAGCAGGAGACTGTGCTTTTGTGGTCAGCTTCACATTCGACAGGCTCGGATGCACCGTAACCGGAACTCCTCCTGAAGTGGCGGCACGGTGGGCTGCCCTTTCGGGAGCTGCCGGGGTAGGGGCAAACTGCGGTGTAGGGCCGGAATCTTATGTCCCGACAGTGGAAACGCTTTCCTCCCACGCAGGAATTCCCGTTTTCGTCTATGCGAACGCCGGTCTTCCAGGTGACGGTGACTATACTTCACCTGAAGAATTCGCTTTATGTGGAAAACGGCTCGCTGAAGCGGGAGCATCGGTGGTTGGAGGATGCTGCGGCACCACCCCGCTTCACGTGGCAGCCCTTCAGAAAACACTGGAAGGTTTCCGCAGAAAGGAAACGATCCCTGTCCGGGGCACACCTCTCGCAAGCCGCAGCAGACTGGTCCTGGCAGGAGAAGGACATCCCTTCCTGGTGATCGGTGAAAGGATCAATGTCTCCCGGAAATCACCCCTGCGCGAGGAAATCTCCCGCATGGAGTGGACGACCCTGAGAGAGGAAGCCCGCCTGCAGACCCGGAGCGGAGCATCGGTTCTCGATATAAACGTGGGGCTGCCGACCATTGACCAGGAAGCAGCTATGGCTTCCGCCGCTTCAGCAGCCGAACAGTCATCTGACCTTCCCCTCTCCCTTGACAGCGACTCACGCCAGGTCCTGGAGGCAGGACTCTTCGCATGCACGGGAATTCCTCTTCTGAACTCTTTCACGGCAAGGGAAGATTCACTGTTTCCCGGACTCGAAATGGCCCGTCGCCACGGCGCATGCGCCGCAGTACTCCCTATAGACGAGAACGGTCTTCCTGAAAGCGCAAGGGAACGCATCGGGGTGATCAAAAATATTCTTTCCGCCGCAGATCGCCTGGGTTTCCCGAGGGAAGGGCTGATCATCGACGGGCTCACCATGACGGTGGGAGCCGACCATACGGCTCCGGCAGTTACCCTTGAAGCCCTCGCTTTTCTTCAAAGCCTTGGCATCACTTCCCTGCTGGGTGTGAGCAATGTCTCCCACGGCATGCCTGCCCGGTCCCTCTTGAACAGGACGTTTCTTTCCATGGCCGTGGCTTCCGGTCTTTCATCGGCAATTCTGAATCCCCTCGATTATTCAATGATGGAAACTCTGGCAGCTGCTGAACTGCTGGCGGGAAGAGACCCGGGAGGGACACGGTTTATCGCGGCCGCCCCCGGCTTTGCCCGCACCGAAAATGCGGCTGCACAGGCCCCCTCTCTTGCCGGAGAAAGAGAGACACGGGAAGAAAATGAAGGTATTCCCGAAGGGCCGTTTCATGATATTGGAGAGGCTATTCTCCACGGTGACTCTCACCTCGCCGAAAAGTTCGCCTGCATGATGCTGGAGAGCGGGACAACTCCCCTTTCCCTGGTAAATGAAGGTGTTGTGCCCGCTCTTGAGGTGGTGGGAAAAAAGTACGACTGCGGGAAGTATTTTCTCCCACAGCTGATAGCCTCGGCGGAAGCGGCACGAAAGATATGCGGACAGGCCATGGAACTCATTGCTGCCGGCGGAGGGGAACCAAGGGGCAGGATACTTCTCGCCACAGTTGAGGGGGACCTGCATGACCTCGGGAAAAACGTGGTCGGGACCATCCTGAAAAGCCACGGGTATTCCGTGAAAGACCTCGGAAAGGATGTTTCGTGCAGGAAACTTCTGGCTGAAGCGGAAGCGGGCGAATATGACCTTATCGGACTTTCAGCCCTCATGACTTCCACAATGAAGACCATGGCAGGAACAGTAGCGGAGATTCGGCGCCGCCTTCCGGACGTTTTCGTCCTCGTGGGAGGCGCGTCGGTCAGCGAGGAATTCGCCAGATCCATCGGCGCACACGGTTTTGCCCCGGATGCCGTGAGCACCGTACGCCTGGTGGAATCTCTTCTTGGTCCGAAAAGGGGGTGAAGCAATGCAAATCCGTGAAATTCTGAAGAGGACGCGGCCGGCCATATCCTTTGAAATTTTCCCTCCGAAACCGGAAACACCTGTGGATACAATATTTACCACCATAGCCGGCCTCAAGAAGATACACCCCGATTTTATCAGCGTCACCTACGGTGCAGGGGGGAGCAGCAAGGAACGGACATGTGAAATTGCGTCAGCAGTCCAAAACAGGTGGGGGCTCACTTCACTTGCGCATCTCACGTGTATCGGGGCGGTTCCGTCTGAAATCGAGAAGGTCATGGAGACCCTCGAACAGGAAGGAGTGACCAATATCCTTGCGCTCCGGGGAGATCCGAGGCCTGAAGGCGGATCCGCGGAAAGCCCCTTTAAATATGCCTCTGACCTCATCCGCTACATCAGGAAGGGACATTTCAAAGATTTCTCCATCGGGGCTGCGGCATATCCTGAAGGTCACCCCGAATGCGCGAGCCTGGAGGAGGACATCCTTCACCTTGCGGAAAAAGAGGATGCCGGCGCTGATTTCTTCATAACCCAGCTTTTCTTCGACAATCAAATCTTCTTCCGCTTCATGGAGAAAATACGTGCAGCCGGAATAGGCATTCCGGTCCTTGCCGGCATCATGCCCGTTCTCAACGCACGGCAGATCGGGAGGATCGTTTCACTGTGCGGCGCCTCGATCCCTCCACGGTTCGCCAGGATCATGTCCCGCTATGAACATTCTCCGTCGGCCCTTGCACAGGCTGGAATAGCATATGCCTCGGAACAGATAATAGATCTTCTTTCGTGGGGTGCGGAGGGGATCCATCTCTATACCATGAACCGGCCGGACGTTGCCGGAAGGATCATGGAAAATCTCTCGGCCGTCAGAGAAACGCTTATCGAAACATGAGTGCCGGGAACATGGACATTCTTTTCGTCGATCCATACTACAGGACGTCGTACCCACCCATGGGACTTCTGAAAATCGCCCGGTTTCACAGGGAGATGGGCGACCGTACAGTATTTGTGAAGGGACTCAGCCGGAACCATGTCTCCCGCAAGTGGGACCGGATCTATGTGTCCAGCCTCTTTACCTTCAACTGGCGCACGGTGGTCAGGACACTCCGCTTTTACGGGAGTTCGGTAGAGGACGCGAGAAGAGATCTTTACGCCGGCGGCCCCCTTGCAACGCTTCTCGGAAAAGATCTTGCCCGCGAGGTCCCATGCAGACCGATTTCGGGAGTGATCGACACTGCGGCAAAAATCGGCATGGAGGGGGGAGATATCGACGCGCTGCTTCCCGATTACTCTATCCTTCCGGAAAATGCGGCCTATCCCCTTTTGCGGAAGGCCTGGATAGCCTCGGCAACTCGGGGGTGCTCGGCAAAATGCGCTTTTTGCTCTGTAAAGGAAGTTGACCCGCGGTGCGTTGAGTACCTGCCGCTCGGAAAACAGATCGAAAATTCAAGAAAAACCCTCGGGGAAAGGGATGTTCTCGTTCTGCTGGACAATAACGCCGCGGCTTCCCCGTTTCTTGATTCCATTGTTGATGATATACGTTCCGCAGGCTTCTCAGGGGACGGAAGCAGTAAAAAAACAGTGGATTTCTCCCAGGGCTTCGAACCGTACCTGTTCACGGGTCAGGGGGGAGAAATCAGGGCCGATCTCCTTGCCGGTCTTCCCCTCGAAACGGTGAGGATCGCCTGGGACTTCAGAAACGAAGAGCATGCATACAGGAAGGCTGTTTCCGTTTTCTCGGAGAGAGAAATCGGCAGGTTTTCAACGTACCTGCTGTACGGGTTCGCAGACACCCCCGAGGATATGCACTACAGGCTTTTACGGATCACTGAAATGGAAAAAGAGCTCGGCATCAGTGTAAACGCCGAGCCCATGGGGTACATCGCACCGCACCGCAAAAGACGGTACTCCTCAAGGGAGAGGGGCCTCCTCTGGGGAAGGGCCGAGGAAGAAGCCCGGGGCTTTGAGGTGCTCATGAGAGAGGTCGGTTCCCGTGTTCCAGGAGACATGGAGTACTTTTGCTCCAGTTTCGGCAGGAACGGGGATGATTTTTTAAAAAAAATCCGCCGCCTGGGGTATAAACCGGCGGCGGAAAATGATCAGCCTCCCAGGTAGGCTTTGATTATCTCCGGGTCCCTGGCGAGTTCAGGCCCGGGTCCGCTCTTCTGGAACCGCCCCGCCTCCAGGATATAGCCCCGGTCACTGATCTCAAGGGCCTGGGTGGCGTTCTGTTCCACGAGAAGAACGGTCATTCCTTCCCCGCGTATGCGGAGAATAGTCTCCATGAGTATTTCAACCACTATTGGCGCCAGTCCGAGAGAAGGCTCGTCGAGAAGAAGCACCCTCGGCCTGCTCATGAGGGCTCTCGATATTGCCAGCATCTGCTGCTCTCCTCCGGAAAGGGTTCCCGCACGCTGCCTCAGCCTCTGCTTCAGTATGGGGAATAGCTGAAAGCAGCGTTCCATGTCATCCTGGAGATCTTTTCCCTTCTTTCTCCGGTACGCCCCCATGACAAGGTTTTCCTCAACGGAGAGCGGTGTAAAAAGGCGGCGTCTCTCCGGCACAAGGGCAAGCCCCCTGGCCACAACTTCATGGGGCTTGCGGGGAAGGCGCTCACCGAAAATCTCAACGTATCCTCCCGAACGCTCGACGACTCCCGCAAGGGTCCACATGATTGTTGACTTGCCGGCACCGTTGGACCCTACAATAGAAACTATCTCCCTTTCCCCTACAGAAAAAGAGACTCCCTGAACAGCGTGTATCGTTCCGTAATGGACGTTCAGGTCCTCAACCCGAAGTGCGCTCATTGGTCTTCTTTCCTTTCCCGAGGTATGCAGAGACGACTTCAGGATTTTCCCTGACATCATCCGGAGTGCCTGCGGCAAGCAGGGCTCCGAAATTCATAACAACTATGGGGGAACAAATATTCATGACAAGGTCCATGTGATGTTCAATAAGCAGTATGGTCACGTTGAAATTCCGCCTTACTTCGGCAACAAGGGCGGCCAGCGCCCTGGTCTCCTCCGGGTTCATGCCCGCCGCGGGCTCGTCAAGGAGAAGAAGTTTCGGTTCTGTTGCAAGGGCCCTTGCTATTTCCAGTTTCCGCTGCAGCCCGTATGGCAGTGTGTTCGCCTGCCAGGAGGCGTATTTCCCCAGGCCGAGCGCTGAGAGAAGCTCAATGGCCCGTTCGTGCAGTTCCCTCTCGAGACGCCGTGCACCGGGCGTTCCAAACAGCGCCCCGGGGAAGCTGCACCGTTCTCTCTGGAGAAGGGGTGTCAGCACGTTGTCCAGGCACGTCCTCCGGTTGAAGAGCCGGATGTTCTGGAATGTGCGGGCGATACCTTTTCTCACAATTTTGTCGGGGCGGAGACCTGCCATCTCCTCTCCCTCAAAAAAAATCGAACCGGCGGTGGGACGATAGATGCCCGTGACCAGGTTGAAAACAGTCGTTTTCCCCGCGCCGTTCGGCCCGATGATCCCTGTTATGGAGCCTTCATGCACATCGAAGGAGAAGGAGTCCACTGCCCGGATCCCGCCGAAATCCCTCGTCAGTCCTTTCACTGAAAGCAGTGCTTTGCCTGGGGTTTTCATGGCTGTATCCTCCCCCCGGGATTATCTTTTCTTCTGAAAAAAGAAGAAAGCTCGGAATATCCCATAAGCCCCTGGGGCCTGTAGACCATTATGAGAACCAGGAGCAGGCCGTAGGCGACAAGGCGCCACATCTGGGCGACCCGGAGAGCTTCGGGAAGACCTATAAAAACGAACGAGGCTATGAGCGGACCGGAGAGGCTGCCCATTCCGCCGGCAATAACCGCCGCAAGCAGCTGGGTCGACTGGACGAGGGTAAACATCACCGGCTGGATGAAGGAGAGGAAATGAGCCAACAGCCCTCCGGAAAGTCCACAGTAGACGGCACTCACCACGAGAGACAGGAGCCTGGTGCGGAAAAGCCTGACTCCCGCCATTTCAGCGGCAATGGGATCCTCCCGTATGGCTATGCACGCAGCGCCCCATCGTGAACGGAGAAAGTTGCGCGCAAAAAACACGCCGAGAGCGAGACAGGCCAACACTATGGGAAAGGTGGTAAAATTATCAATCCCCGGGAGCCCCCTCGCGCCGTTGGTTATCTCAAGATTTTCGAGGACGACCCGCAGCGCCTCGCCGAAGCCGAGGATCGCTATGGCGAAGTAGTCGCTCCGAAGCTTTGCCCTGAGAGTCGGAATTCCGATAATGAGGCTCACAAGACCGGCTGCGGCAGATCCTGCAGCAAGGGCAAGGGGAAACGGGACATAGTAGTAATAGGTGAGGATCGCAGAGGTATAGGCTCCCACGCCCACAAACGCGGCGTGTCCCAGGGAGAAAAGGCCGGTGAAGCCGGTGAAGATGGACAGGCCGAGTACGGCGATCATGTTTATGCATGCGAGGATGACGATGGAGAGTATATAATCCATGGCTACACCTTCTCCTCGCTGTCAGTCCCCCAGAGACCGTTGGGGCGCCAGACGAGAAACGCGATAAGGAGCGAAAAGCTGAACACGTCACGCATAACGCTGGAGATGTAGGACGATACAAAGGTCTCCACGACACCGAGGATAAGTCCTCCCGCAAGAGCACCGGGAAGACTGCCGAGCCCGCCGATGACGGCGGCGATATATGCTTTGTTGGTCACCCACCCCATTGTCGGGTAGACGAGATATTTAATACCCAGAAAAACTCCTGCCACACCCGCAAATCCTCCGGCGAGGAGGAAGACTATGGCAATGAGCCTGTCGAGGTCAACTCCCATGAGGGAGCACATGGTCATGTCGGAAACACCCGCGCGAATAGCTATCCCCGTACGGGTGCGGTTAATGAAAAGATGAAGCCCGAGAATGGCTACAAGGGCGAAGAGGAACGCGCCCACGTCGAGAAGGCTCACGCTGCTCCCTCCGATGGAGATGACCTGCCTTCCGAAGAATTCGGGAAAAGCGTAAAACCTTGATCCTATTGTGGCGTACACAAGGTTTTCAAGGAAAACGGCACAGCCCATGGCGCTGATCATGAGGTAGAGCGACGGGGCCTTCCTTCTTCTGAGACTTGAGTACGCGAGTTTTTCATTGAGCACTGCTATTATCCCCGCCCCTGCGATGCTGCCCGCAAGGACGATACCGAAGCCGAGGCTGAGTTTCGCGGCCAGGGCAAGCCCCACATACGCACCGAGCATTATCACTGCCCCATGTGCGAAGTTGCTGAAGTTCAGCACGCTGAAGACAAGAGAGTACCCTACGGCCATCAGTGCATAGATGCCTCCTATTGAGAGGCCGGTTATCAACGTCTGGAGAAACAATCCGGGCCACACATCCTTTGAGCCTTTGGGGAAAAGGGGCTTTTTGAGAGCCCCTTTGCCCCGGCTTGTGTTTTATGCATGGGGAGCGGCTGGAAAAAAGCTCCCCAGGATTTTTCAACAGTTTCTAGTCTACAGAGAAATACTTCTTGACGAACTTGAACGTCTTGTTTGCAACATCGACCTGCTGTATGACGGCCGGCTTGTCGAGCGGGTTATGATCATCAGGGTTGATGGTAAGAGGTCCGCTTGTTACCTTGACGTCCTTCAGGTTCGCAAGGGCATCCGCCAGTTTTTCACCGTCTGTGGATCCGGCGGCCTTAAGAGCCTCGACGATCATTATCAGAGCGTCCTGGGCCATTACGGGATTGGGGAGCACGGGCTCTTCACCGAACAAAGCCTTGTACTCGGCTACGAACTCCTGGATATCGGGGTCAGCAAGATCGGCAAGGTTCACAAAATACCCGCCGTCGATGGCGCTGCCGCCAAGTTCGATGAGATCAGGGCTGCCCCAGTTGTCAGTGCCGAGCAGCACAGCCTCTATTCCAAGGTCCCGGGCCTGCTTTGCAGCCATGGCTGCTTCCTTCTGGCTTGTGGGGATAAAGATAACGTCAGGTGCGAGTTCCTTCATCTTGCCCAACTGTGCCCGATAGTCGAGTTCATCGGTACGGAAGGCCTCTTTGGCCACTACTGTACCGCCCTTCTCGACAAATGCTTCCTCGAAGTATTTTGCAAGCCACTGGCCGTAGTCAGACCCCACGTCGTACAGTATGGCCCCTTTCTTGGCACCGAGGTCGGTCACGGCGAAGCGTGCGGCAACCGTACCCTGGAACGGGTCGATGAAGCATGGGCGGAAGGCGAAAGGACGGACCTTGCCTGACCGCTGGTCAATGGTAACGTAGGGATTGGTTGCGGTGGTAACGACCATGGGGATTTTTCCCCTTTCAAAAACCGGGGCCGATGCAATGGAATTTCCGCTCTGGGCGGGGCCTATAACCGCAACGACTCCATCGGAGACGAGGCGGCGGGCAACATTCACGGCTTCAACTCCATCATTCCGGTTATCGTAGCGGACGAACTCGATCTTCTTTCCGAGCACTCCGCCGGCTTCATTGATCTTTTTCGCGAGCATGTCGAGAGCCCTAGCCTCAGACTGTCCCCACATGGAGGCGCCTCCGGTCAGTGACACGGTATGCCCGATCCTGACAACATCCTGGGCGCAGACGGCGCCGGCGAGGACAAAGACCATTACTGCCGCAAGAACAACCGCAATTTTCCTCATATCTCTTCTCAACCTCCCTGGAATTTGATGCGTTTTATGCTATCCTCGATTTCACGTCCCTGAACGGGTTTCCGAAATAAATCCCCTTTTACTCTCTTCCTTTCATTTTTTCGTCCTGTACCTCACCTCCGGATGTCCTTCGGGATCAGAGATGCTCCGGAATACACTCCCACCGGAGCAGATCGTCGTATGTCTGCCGTTCCACTATCACATCCGCCTTTCCAGGGCTCACAAGCACCACTGCGGGCCTGGGAATCCTGTTGTAATTGCTCGCCATTGAGAACGTGTAAGCCCCTGTGTTGAGAACGGCGACCAGGTCTCCCCGGCGAAGTGGAGGGACTTTCAGATTTTCGGCGATCACGTCCCCCGACTCACAGCACTTTCCTGCTATCGTTACCGTTTCAGAAGGATCCTCGTTCATTTTTTCCGCGGCGACAGCCCAGTATTTCGCACCATAGAGCGAAGGGCGGGGATTGTCCGTCATCCCTCCGTCCACCGAAACATATGTGACAATACCGGAAATAGGTTTCACGGTCTGCACCGTGTACAGGGTGACACCAGCCTCCGAAACGATCCACCGGCCGGGCTCTATGATTACCCTGGGCCTTGGTATTCCGGCAGATGCGCATCCTTCCGCAAGCCTCTCCATCATTGCGTCGGTGAACATTCCTATTTCAGGGCTTTTCCGCGACGGATCAAATTCGACGCCGTATCCCCCGCCCATGTTGAGTTCCTCTGCTGTAAATCCAGGATCTGCGGCAAGACCGGCAAGAGTTTTCACAAGGACGTCCACGGCCATTACGTGGGATGTATTTTCAAAAATCTGGGAACCGATATGGAAATGAAAACCCCTGAGCGACACTATTTCGGAACGCATCGCCCTCCGGACGGCATCCTGGAGATCGTTTCCGACAAGGGAAATACCGAATTTTGAGCCGGTGTGCCCCGTGAGGATGTACTTGTGAGTGTGTGCGTCAACTCCCGGAGAAACCCGGAAAAGGATGGAAGCCTTTCTTCCCAGAGAAGAAGCCTCCTCCTCCAGGGTCTCAAACTCCGATATCCCGTCAACGACTATCCGTCCCACTCCTGATTCCAGGGCATAACGGATCTCTTCCCGCGTTTTGCTGTTTCCATGGAAAAAAACCTTTTCCATGGGGAACCCTGCCGCTTTCGCCGTATGAAGCTCGCCTCCGGAGACAACATCGATGCCGAGCCCCTCCGACTCTATTATCCTGCACATGGCCAGTGGAAGAAAGGCCTTTCCGGCATAGACGGCAAGCGCATTATCCCATTTGTCCATGAAAGATCCCTTCACCGCCCTGCATCTGGCACGGATCATATCCTCGGAAAGAACGTACAGGGGAGTCCCGAACTTCTTCGCAAGTTCAGCAACATCCCATCCCCCGAACAGGAAATGCCCCTTTTCGTTCGCTTTTACCTGTTCCAAACTGCCGCACCTCTTCTCTTTCTCCCGGAGAGCCGGGTATAAAAAAAGGCTCATCCCCTGAAGGGACGAGCCTTTAATCTCGCGGTACCACCCTGCTTGGGCACATTTTTCATGCGCCCCGCTCACGGCCCTGTAACGGGAGCCCCCCGAAGGCGTACTACCGACCCTGAAGATCGTTTCAGCCCCGGCTCAGCAGTCTTTGTTCCTTCCGTCCCTGCCTGGGAAGCTTCTCAGCCTGCGGGCTTCCCTCTCTGGCGGCAGTAACACGACATGGGCATTCTGCATCATCGCCTGTACAATTTTTGTTTCGCACATTATATCCAGTTGAGAGAAGAACGTCAACTTATAAACCGAAGAAAAAACGGAACTCCAGCTTTTCTGCCGGTAAAAGGGGACACTCTGCTTCCATTCCATTTATAGAGTTTTTTGAACCATGTAATCACTGTGGATTCTCCCAAACTTTCCCCACCGACGGAAAACGGACGGCAGCCAATGAATGCATAAATCAGCTATTGACATGGCATTGCCATCCGTGTATTCTTTTTTACAAAAGATGTCATTCAGGGAATTATTCCTGAACATTTGTTCAAATCAAAGGAGAGATACTGATGAAAAAAACGGTTCTGGTTCTTTTGGTGATCCTATTAGCCGCAACGGCAGGATGGGCGGATGTGATGGCCAAGGACGTTATCCTTGTCGGCACCGAGAGCACCTACCCTCCATACGAATTCAGGGATGAAAAGAACAACCTGAAGGGATTCGATATCGACCTTATGGAAGCCATCGCGGCCAAGATCGGCAAGAAGATCGAATGGGTCGATATGCCCTTCGACAGCCTTATCCCCTCGCTTCTGGCGAAGAAGATCGACATAGTGGCTGCAGGAATGAGCGCCACGGAGGAGCGGGCGAAAAAGGTGGCTTTCTCTCAGAACTACGAAGTCTCCATGAGCGCCTTCATCGTAAAGGCTGATAATGATTCCATGAAAACCGTTGCTGACATGAAGGGGAAAACTGTTGCCGTTCAGCTCGGGACGGTCCAGGAGACCTACTCCCAGTCACTTGAGGGTGTGGAAGTGAAGTCCTTCCAGAAGTTCGACGATTGTGTCCGGGAAGTCATCCTGGGAAGGGTGGACGCCACCCTCATGGATATACCGGTAGCGAAGAGCTACGTGGAGCACAAGGACTTCACCGGGAAGATCAAGATTGCTTTCGACCAGGAGATCACCGGTTCGGGGAAAGCCCTGGCAATGAATCTCAAGGAAACGGCGTTCATCGAGGCAGTGAAGAACGCGCTCGCGGAACTCGAGAAGAGCGGCGAACTTGAGAAGATGAAAGATCAATGGTTCAAATAGAATAATGCCTCATCTGGATCTCTGCAGCTTATAAACGAGGGGCTCTTCTTTCCGGGGAGCCCCTTTCCGTTATCCTTCGTCTGCCTTCAGGACGATACAGTTTCCTGCCGGTACGTATACGACAGGACCATCGGGCACACGGGGCCGGATCCATTCCATGCCTTCATCGAAAGAGGCAAATGTTCTGCCGGGAAAAGGAACGTCCTCTTTGGCTGCAATAAGGGCCGCAGGATTGGTTTTCATGTCATGAACGATTTTCAGGGCGATAAACCCCGGAATGGTGAAATCCTGCTGCAGCTGCCTGAAAAGAGCTTCCTGGTCGGAGAGGGAAAGAAGCAGGTCCCGGCCGAAGTTTCCGGGCCCCATTCCGTCCTCCAGGGCGGCGCACAGGACAAGACCTCCGCCCGGAAGCAGCGCCCCAAGGGAGGCCGAGATGGTTTTTGTCGCCTGGTAGAGATCGATATCGTAGGGGTATCCTCCGCTGGATGCAACGATGAGGGCGGCTTTCCGCGGTATGTAAAGTGTCTGAAGCACCTTGGCAAGCTCCACTCCCTTCCTCCAGCCCGCCTCCAGGCTTCCGGCGGCATAGCAGTGCGGGGATCCCTTTTCATCGGGAATCACGTTCAGCAGAAAAATCTTTCTGTCCTGTCCGATCAGCCTGCCGTATTCCTCCATATCTTCAGCGGTGGAGTTTCCCGAAATGCGGCCGACATTTACCTGGAGCCCCTGGATGCCTCCGGCAAGGCACAACCCGTGGTTGTTCTGCACAGATTCCTTTCCGCTTATTCCGGGCAGCAGCGCTTTTCTTCCGCCGCTGAATCCCGCAAGGTCATGGTAGCCGATACCGCCCGCCAGAACGAGGAGGTCAGCATCGAGAGCCTCGGGAGCCGCCGCCACTGGAGTCCCTCTTGATGTCCGCAGCCCTGTGTCCCGTACCTGGGCCGGGTCCGACCACAGGACCCTGTCCGCCGGCCTGAAGGCTCCTCCAAGGAGAAGGGCCGTTTCATCCCGTGAAGGAGCCCGGTGAAGCCCGGCACCGATTATCCATGTCACCGGGTTCGCTGTATTTCTTTGTATTTCCGACCTCAGAGCCTCGGCCATGAGAGGCACATTCTGCCAGAGACGGGTCGCGTCCGGAAGAACGACAGCGATCCTGGACGCAGCGGCCGAAAGCACTCCCAGGGATGGAGATCCTTCCGGTTTCGAGAGAGCATCTTCCGGAGTTCCCCTGGGAGGGCGCACACCCCTGGAGACCGGGAAAACAACATCATCCGGTGCCGTCCAGGGTATAAACGACCTCCCCATTGGAACAGACAGGTTTCTTTTCGTCATTTTTTCTCTCCCACTGCCCCTGAAGGGCTGATAATGGAATAATAGGTTTTCGGGCGCCCGGGTCGTCCGTCCTGCACTCCCGCGCTTCGCGAAATAAGCCCCCTGTCCGACAGATACTCCAGATACCGGTGGGCCGTGACGTAGGCGAGCCCGCATGCCGCCGCTATCTCGTCACAGTCGGCAGGTGCCTGGAAATCCTTGAGCTTTTCAAGGACTTTTCTCATCGTGTCCTTGCTGACTCCCTTTTTTCTTTCTTCCCAGTTCAACTGCTCCCTGTGGGAAAAAATCTTCTCATGCAGGCGTATCCGTGCCGTAAAGTCAGCAAGCCTGATAGGCTTGGAGATGAAGTCATCAGCTCCGGCAAGCGTCAACTTCGAGGCGAGTTCGCCGCCGTCTTCAACGGTCAGGGCTATGAGCACCAGTTTGGAGGAAAGCTCCCTGGCTTTCCGGATAACATGAAGGCCGTTCATGACCGGCATATGATAGTCAACGAGAAGGATATCCACCTCGTCCAGCCTGACCCAGTCAAGACATTCCTCCGGTTCGCTCGTAGTGAGCATCCTCCATCCCTCAGTCGATGCCATGGCCTCAAGTGTATAAAGGATCGACTTGTCGTCATCGATTGCACCAATATAAAGAGGCATCAAACCCCGTCCTTTCCTTCCCCGGCTCTTCTCAGAAGGATGGCCGCACGGCCTCCTTCCCCGGGAATGTTCTCAACGGAAAAAAAACCTCCGTGACTGCGAACAACCATTGTAACGTATTGAAGGCCCAGGCCCGTCGAATTCCATCCTGAACCTGCATCCCAGTCTGAGGGGAAACCATTCCCCTGATCCCGAACCGCGATCTCAACATACTCTTCCTTCAGGGAAAGATCCAGCAGGATCTTCTCGCCTCCGGAGCGGAGATTTGCCTTGTGGGCATTATCAAGCAGGTTGACGACCGCACGGGACATACGGACAACGTTTACCTCCACCTGCCCGCTCATAACCGCTTCGTCTCCTGTGCAGGAGACACCATCCCTCCAGGGGAAGGGACTTATCTGGGTGAAGACATACTCGATGAGTTCTCCCACTGAAACAGGCCGCCTGAAATCTTCGTGCAGAATCTCGGAGATCATTTCCTCCATGGACCTTCCTGCATCTCCGATCACAGAGGCGTGCTTTTCCGCCGCTTTGCCGCTCTTTCCGGCCGCAATGATGTCAGCAAGTCCCATGATGGTCGTCAGTGGTCTTTTCAGGTCGTGAACCAGCTGCTGCATCTCCACGATACTGCGGTTGGCGAGGTTTTCCTCCCTGAGCCTGGCCATTTTGGTCTCCCTGTCACGGAGAAGAGCCATGTCTGACAATCGGGCACTATAGGTCACCATAAGCTCGGTGGTGATGACTCCCGACAGGAAGAGGCCGGCAAAGGCAACTCCTCCCGACCAGTTCAGTACCCACTCCCTTTCCAGAAGCTCTGCCGCCGTTTTGACAGAAGTGGAAAGTTCTCCCCACCCTGCGCCATAGGCGGTGAGATAAGGAATGATGTCAAGCCACTGGAATGAAAAAACGAAAAGGGACAGGGCTATGGACTTGTTTATCCAGTCCGGAATGCTCCTCGTGAGATACCGTATGACAAGAACCGATGTCACGCTGAGAACCGCGGGGATTCCAAAGTGGAGCTGGATTCCCTCACCGACCGCAGGAAGAAGGAAGTAGGTCAGCGGTATGGCCGCAGCGGGCAAAAGCCATGAAAGTGGGGCAAGGGATTCACGGAGAGATGCGAGGCCATTGCCGGAAAGAAACCACCCCAGGTAGAGCGCGATTGCCCTGAGACTGTTCAGAAGCACCACAAAGGACGCTGCCGCAAGGAGGTCGCCGCTGTCCATGCTTTCCGGCACTCGGGCAATGGCATGAAGAATAGGGGCTGCCGAGACCTGCTGCAGCGCAGCCCAGACCAGCAGAAAGAATGCGCCTGCTGCAAGGTGTTTGCCAGGGCTGTTCTCTTTCATGGCCGATCCTTTTTCCACCGGGGATGATGAAGAAGATACAGAAAGAAAAAAGCCAGGCCTGAGACGGAGGCCGCTGTTCCGCGGTTCTGCAGGAAAATGGCGACAGGAGTCCCGTCATAGGGTATGCCGGCCTCGCCTGCAAGACGGCGAAGGCCAAGAAAGTGAAGGACAGGGATTCCTGATTCAAGTGCGGACCTGACTACCCCTTCTCCGGTTTTCTCATTTCCGGCAGATCCCGGAAGAAAAAAACCTCCCTGCAGAACGTCCGGTTCAATACCTGAAAGCGTGGATGCGGACCCGCCGATGCTGACAAGGAGCCTTGGCTTTTCAACACGGATCAACCCCATCTTCAGTTCGGTCATTTCCTCTACGGATCGTGCACTCAAAAGCGGAATTCCCTCTTTTTCCGCAGCGATTTCAAGAATGATCTTTCCTTCAGGCGACAGGTCAAGCCCCATCTCACCCCGTCCTCCCAGAGTGTACCGGTCTGCCTTCTTCGCAAGATATCCCCCGTTTCGAAGAGCCGACGCCATTCCAGGCCACGGCAGCTTCGGATGATTCGCCCCCCATGTTGAGGCCCCGAGGGAATGGATCCAGAGGATTTTCAGCCCCGCATGCTCCGCAGCCGCGAGAACGGAGAACACAAGCCCAGGGAAAGAGGAAGAGGATATGACGGCTACAGGATCCCCTTCTGCGATTCCAAGTTTCCGGAAAAACCTGAGCACATGGACAGCCCAGAGAGGGTCAGCAGCCGTACGCTTGGCTTCCAGGGGGCCAAGGGTGGTGGTTACGGCACTCCACTCCAGGCCGATGAAGCCCGTTCCGTGAGGGTCTTCAGAGGGGGAGGACCCGATGCCCATTTCCACCCTGACGTTCTTCAGGTATTCCTGGGCAGAGCGGACTTTTTCCCAGAGGATCTTTTCGTCGTTTTTAAGGAGGTCAATGCTTCCGTAAGCCCAGATGCAGCCCAGGAGGACTGCGAAAAGGACAAGGTTCAGTCGGGTTTTACGGCCAAACCTGCGCTGTTTTTCAACGGACGGGTGCATCAGAAAACCCCTCCCGCCCAGGAAAAGAGAACAGCTCCGAAGGAAGCCGCAAATGCCGCTGCCAGTGCGGCAGCGATCGTGGGCAGGACTCCCTGGCGCTGCATGTCAGCCCCGATAAGGCCCGGAATGACCCAGCCTATCCACAGGTTTGAGGCGGGCAGCATGCTGCCCGCGGCCACCTTCAGGGCAAGGGCGATGAGCATGGCCGCCCCTGTCCGCTGCCTGCCGTACAGTCCCCACGTTTTCACGGCCAGAAAAAGGAGGGCGGAGACAGCACAGCCGCTTACCAGAGCAAATCCGACTTTTTCCGGTGATGACAGTTCAAGTGCGATGAAACCGGGTGTAATTATGCCTCCCGGCGAATATCCGGTCCTTTGGAAATAGAAAAGACCAAGGGCTATCCCGAGGGCGATGACGAGCAGTTCACTGTCGTTCACACAAGCGCCTCCTCTTCCGGACTGTGGAGAAGGTATTCCAGGGGGGCTCCCGCAACATTGCCGCATCCGAAGACTTTCTCCTCTGCCCGGATAAATTGTTTCATTGACTCCGGCGAGGGAAATGAAACATATTCGGACCTTCCGGGAAGCGGAAAGGGCCTGTTTCCCGTGATGACGACCCTTTTCCAGGGGAAAGCGGAAAGCCAGGAAGAAAAGGACCGCAGCCTGCCGATACGGTCCTTCCTGGAATTGTACAGCACAGTGGTCTCTTCCCGATTCCATCCCACCGAGAGAAACAGGGATTCAGTCGATTCAGGATCGTTGGCTGAAAAAGCCGAGGCGAGGCAGCCTTCACCTTCCCTGAAGACTTTGAAGTCTGCTATGTCAGGCGGCAGGGCTGCAGCAAAGTCAGCACATTTTTCTGCTTCAAAGCCGAACAGCCGGCAGGTCTCTTTCACGATGGAAAGATGCCCTTCCCTGAAAGTTGCACCGTCGGGGCAGGGATTGAGGGTGCATCCCTGTCCGCAGAGGATTTCTGATACGAAAGGCTTCTCCGCGACGGAAGAAGGAAGAACCACCGGCCCCCCTCCAATTGCAGAACAAAGGGCAAGAGAAGCCATCTCCTCTCCTCTTCCCCAAACTTCTTCATGATCAGGGCGGACATTGGTCAATACAGTACATCCAGGATGAAGCCAGTTCCAGGCAAGGGGCTGCAGTTCAGGGTCAACGGCGCTGTTTTCCATCACAACGGCATCAAGCCCGGGAGGAAGGGTGCGGATCCACCATCGCATCTCTTCCACGCTTCCGGGGCCGGACCGGAGTATGAGGCATTCCTCTTTACCGTTCAGTTCTCTTGGAAGAACACCCGTTATTCTCCCCATGACGGAAAGTCCCGCACCGGAAAGTGCCGCTGAAAGAAGCCTTACAATGGAGCTTTTTCCCCTGCTTCCCGTGACGAGTATCCTTACAGGTATTTTCTGCAGGCTCTTCATGAATTCCATTCTACCACCGCCGGCGCTCCCCGGAGAAAAAAGGCATGACATAAGGGATACCGGTACGGATCATTCTGAACAAATGGCAACGGAGGCCGATGCCCCCAACCTGTCAGCTCCTGCAGAAATCATGATCTCTGCGTCCCTGCGGGTACGGATGCCTCCAGATGCCTTTACCCGGAGGCGATGCCCTACCGTCTTCCGGAGCAGCATAACGTCCTCTGCCGTTGCTCCTCCGGAGGAAAAGCCCGTAGATGTCTTTACAAAATCGGCTCCGGCGTTTTCGGCAAGGCAGCATGCCGTGATTTTCTGTTTCCCGCTGAGGAGGCACGTCTCAAGGATGACCTTCACGAGCGCCTTCTTTTCAACAGCCTCAACGACTGCCCGAATATCCGCGAGAACATAGTCCTCATCACCAGCCAGAAGCCTGCCGACTGAAATGACCATATCCACTTCCTCCGCTCCCTGCCTCACGGCAAGGGCTGCCTCAAAAGCCTTTGCCCCTGAAGCCATTGCTCCAAGGGGAAACCCGACCACCGAACAGATCCTTATTCCACTTCCCCTGAGTTCTCCGGCGGCAAAAGGCACGAAGGCACCATTGACACATACGGAGGCAAACCTGTATTGCATGGCTTCTTCGCAAAGACGGCATATTTCCGATTCAGCCGCATCCGCTTTCAGCAGCGTATGATCTATATATGGCGCAATCTCGGCTCCCGTCATGTGATCCCCTCCTCAACGGGCTTATTCTAGCAGAGCTTCGGGGAAAAAAAGCGGGGCCGAATTCGGCCCCGCTCCCTGTTCATAAACTGTTTTCCTAGTAACCTACAGGAACTCCCAGGCGTCTGCTGTCCGCGCCTCCGTTCATTCTGCCCTTCGTATGGTCAAAGAGGATACCCTGGGCAGTGCCGAAATAACCGCCGAAGGGACGGACTTCCAGGTCGTGCCCTCTCAGCTTCAGGTAGTCGACCGTCGACGGGGCGATCCCTTCCTCGATGAGGAGCTTGCCTGCCTTGCCGCCGCCCGCCGGGTTGAAGATGCGGGGCTGCTCGATCGCCATGTCCATGGGCATACCGAAATCGACAACGTTCATGATGATCTGGCTGACCGCAGTGATGATCCGCATGGCACCGGCAGCTCCGATGGTCATGAACGCTCTTCCCTCGGGGTCGAGCACGATAGTGGGCGACATGGAAGAAAGCGGCCGCTTGCCGGGTTCAGGAGCGTTGACGCTTTCAGGGTTCTGGGAAAAGTCGTCCATCTGGTTGTTGAGGACGACCCCATACTCGGGAACGATGACGCCGGAACCGAAGAAGTAGTTCACGGTATTCGTCGATGCGACGATATTGCCTGCGGCGTCCACAACCGAGAACGAGCTCGTGGAAATGTGCTTGTTGCCGCCTCCACCTATGAAGGCGGTCTTCCCGGAATCGTCGAAGGGCCAGGGATCTCCCGCAGGGACTTCCATCATTACTTCGTATTTTCTGATTTTGTCCGCAAGCTCTTTCGCGTATCCCTTGCTCGAAAGACCGGCAAGGGGAACCTTCACGAAAGCCGTGTCGGCCATGTATTTCTGCCTGTCTGCGAAGACCATTTTCATGCCCTCCGCAAGGTAATGAAGGTACTCGGGGGAATTGTGCTTAAGAGCCTTCACGGGGAAGTTCTCCATTATATTCAGGAGCTGGACGATATGCGTACCTCCGCTCGATGCGGGAGGGGTGGAGTAAATGGAGTAGCCCCTGTAAGTTCCATGCACGGGCTTCTGGACGATCATCTCGTATCCGCGAAGATCTTCCATGCTCATCTTTCCGCCGCTGTTGTTCACCGCAGCCACAACAGCCTCACCTATGGGGCCGTTGTAGAAGGCGTCAGGCCCGTCGCTCGCAAGAAGCCTGAAGGCCTTTGCAATACCGGGCTGCTTGAGGATGGTCCCCGTCTCGGCAGGAAGCCCGCCGGGAAGGAATACGCAATCAGGGCTGTACTTGCTCAGCTTTCCGAACTCGTCGGTAATGATCTGCGTCTGCATGGGATGGACTTCAAAGCCCTCTTCCGCAAGGCGGATCGCAGGTGCGGCAACTTCGGCGAAGGACATGGTGCCGTATTTCTCAAGGATGGTGAATATACCCTTTACGATACCGGGAACACCTACTGCCTTGCCGCCAAGGACCGATTCCTTTGCTTTCTTCGATTCCTCGGAAGCGTACATGTCCCTCGTGGCGGAAAGAGGAGCAACCTCGCGGTAATCGAGCTCCACGACCTCTCCTGTTTCGGCAAACCTGATGGTTGTGAAACCGCCGCCGCCGATGCCTGAGGCATTGGGTTCCACCACGTTCAGTGCGAGCATGGTGGCCATGGCTGCATCGATGGCATTGCCGCCCTTCTGGAGAATCTCGACTCCTGCCTTTGATGCAAGTTCATGGGCTGACGATACCATGCCGTTTTCAGAGTAAACCTCGTTTGCGTCCACTGCGAATGCGGACCCCGCTGAGAGAAGCAGTACAAAAACCAGGGAAAACACTGTTTTTTTCATTCCTCTTCCTCCTTTGTTTTTTCGATTCCTGGATCTTTCAGTTACAGGAAAAACGCAAAACACTTTTCCGGTACAGCTATTCTAAAAGCCTACAGGTACACCCAGACGCCTCGGATCTGCTCCTCCGTTCAACGATCCTTTTTTATGGTCAAAAAGAATGCCTTGCGCTGTCCCAAAATAGTCCCCGTAGTCCCTCTCATCAACTTTCTGCCCGTAAAAGCGAAGCACTTCGAGGGTGAATTCAGGAAGACCTTTTTCTACGAGGAACGGCGACGGTTTGCCTCCAATTGAATAGGAGAAAATCCTTGGGTGCTGTATTGCAGCCCCCATACCCATTCCGTAATCGATCGCGTTCATGATGATCTGGGATATAGCTGTGATGATCCTCCAGCCTCCGGCACTTCCGACGGCCATGAAGGGAAACCCGTCCGGTGTCAACAGTATCGTCGGTGACATGGATGAAAGAGGCCTCTTCCCGGGTTCGGGGGCATTGACGCTCTTCGAGCTTTTTGAAAAATCATCCATATGATTGTTTAGAATAATATCATACCCGGGTACATATCCTGCGGGGTAGTTGTGACTGTTTGTGCAGGCGACCATATTTCCTTCAGCGTCCACCGCCGCAAGAGATGTGGTATTGAAACCGATGCCATCGGGACCTGCCGTTTTAAACGCGGTTTTCCCGGAGCTTTCGAACGGCCAGGGATCGCCTGCCGGAACAGTTTCAAGGATTTGTGTCCGCTCTATCTGCTGAACAAGGCCTGCTGCATATTCCTTGTTTTTCAGCCCTTCAAGGGGAACATTCACAAAGTCCGAGTCAGCCATGTATTTTTCCCTGTCCGCAAAAACGAGACGGAACACTTCGGACAAAACATGAAGTCTGTCGGCTGAATCAACATCTTTGCCCACCAGGTTGATTGCCTCCATCATGTTCAGGGCCTGGACGATATGGGTACCTCCGCTGGAAGCAGGCGGGGCAGAATAGATCTTGTAGCCCTTGTAGGAACCCTCGACCGGCGTCCGTGCTTTGACCGTGTACCTTTTCAGGTCATCCATCGTCATGTTTCCGCCGATCCGGTTCACCTCACTGACAAAAGCCTCTCCTATTTCCCCCTCGTAAAAAACGGAAATTCCCTTCTCCCCGATCAGCCGGTACGTTTGGGCGAGGTTGGGCATGCTCATTTTCTCTCCTGGCTGGAAAGGAAGCCCCTGATTCATGAAAGGGACTTTGGTGAGGTCGTAATATTTATCAAATGGCATAAACATTTCTACATACCATTTCGTCTGATTGGGTTCGACCGTCCAGCCTTCCAAAGCTAAACGAATCGCGGGTTCAGCGACCTCGGAGAATGACATGGTGCCGTATTTCTCAAGCATTGTGGCAAGCCCCATAAGCCATCCCGGAACTCCAACCGATTTGCCCCCTATACTGCTCCATTTCTCTTTTTTTGCTTCTTCAGATTCGTACATTGCCTTATACGCCGATGCAGGTGCTTCTTCGCGGTAATCAAGGAATACCACTTCTCCGGTCTTTGCGAAGCGGATAGTGGCAAATCCGCCGCCCCCAAGACCTGAAAAATGCATTTCAACTACACTCAGGGCCAGAGACGTCGCTACTGCGGCATCTATTGCGTTGCCGCCTTTCTGCAGAATCTCAACCCCCGCTTTTGAAGCAAGTTCATGTGCGGAGGAAACCATTCCGTTCTTCGCGAATACTTCCTTCACATCGGCAGAAAACGCTGGGGTAACGGCAACAAGCAGCAATAACATAATAACCGTAAATCTTTTTCCCACTTTTCAGCACCCCCTTGTCATATTGTCCTGTTTTCACACAAGATCGGTTTCCCGGCATTTTCCATAAATCAAAAAATGGCTTATACCGCTACTTGACCGGTGAGAGGAAGAATCCCACTCCCTTTTCCTCCAGTTCTTTCATTCCCGGTACTCCTTCCACGAGTACTCCCTGTTCCTCATAAACCAGGTCCAGGTTGTCAAGGAACGAAAGTATTGAATCTGTGTGCCTGCCTACCCTGTACTCCATAGTCTGTTTTCCGTCGTAAGGAATATACAGGCGCCCCAGTCCGAAGGCTTTCATGTAGGCCTTGTCCTCGCCTGTAAGGGCCAGTTTCTCGTTGGTCCTTCCCCGAAGCCTTCCCTGAACTGGATTGCCTGTCTCCATAAGGATCGGCATGGTCTCGGTATAATCACCCCATTCACGGTGAGTCAGTCCCCTGAGGTTTTTCGGGGACGGTTCAAGCCGCATGGTGATCCCCTTCATTTCCAGGTCCATTGCGGCCATGGCCGCAAGCTCCATGCTCCGTTCATGGGCAACGATCGCGTTAACAACAGGATATTCGGGAGAAGCTTCATGGAGGTCAAACGCGAGGTCGACGTTTTCTTTCCTCACCAGTTCAGTAAGGGCATAGGCGAGCCTTTCCGTGAGAGAACCGTCGGGAACTCCCGGATAGCATCGGTTCAGATTTCCCCGTTCTTTTCCCGGAAGCTGCTGTCCTGAGGCCGGATGGATGTAGATATCCGGCGACGGCCACTCGTGTACCGTATTGGTAAGGCGGGAGCCGAAACGGAACACCCGCTTGCCCCCGTCTGCGGTCGTGAAGGAGATGCTCTGGGGATGCCCCTCCTGGGGGGAGTTATGGCTGAATCCCATGATGTTTGCCTGTGGGACAACGATCAGTCGTCCCTTGGTCACCTTCGCAGTTTCAAGGAACAGTGTTGCGGTGACCATGGAAGAGGGTTCAGTTGGATGGGTTCCTCCCATAATGAAAACAGTTCCTCCGGGAGTTTCCCCTTCCTGAACATACACCGGCGTATCAGCCGGAGTATTGCGTATTCCATCGAACCAGTCCGACAGCATTTTCTTTTCAAAGCCCGGAGCAGGAACGAAAATATCATCCTTCCACATATCCCTGAAATTCATTCCCGCAAGCCAGGAGGCTCCCAGGGCGAGAAGAAAGAGCAGGGCGGCGGTAAGCGGAGTACCTTTAAGCTTCATCGGCCGGCCCTCCCTATTTCACCAGCAGCAGGCGAAGGACAAGAGGAATAACCACAAGGGCTGCTGTGGCCTGCTTCCAAAAATCCTTCTCCCTGAACTGGCAGCTTACCACCAGAAGAAGAATAAAGAGGACGATTGATCTGTAAACGTATGTCATGTCCGTTTCCTCCTATGGCAGGTAGCTCATTATGGTGTTCGCGTTCAAAATCACCACGATGGCCCAGACGGCAGTTACAACTGCCGGAAGAATACAGTGCTTGAGCACTTTGAAATAGTTTTCCTCGCCTACCACCTGGGCGGCAAAAATACCGGCCAGCGCCGTCGGAGGCATCAGGTCCCCAAGGCCGGCAAGGAGACTGAGTGCTGATCCGACCATTATCTCATTCCGTCCGAGAAGGGCAAGAAGAAAGGGTACTCCCAGCACTGAAGCCGCTCCAAATGCGGAAACCGCACCAAACAGCGGTATGGAAGTGGCCATTCCCAGGTACATGAGCCATGCCGGAAGTGCAAGCACCGAAACAACGATAAATCCCTGCACGCCGACAAGGGTCATGATCTGGATGAACATCCCGACACCCATAAGTATTCCGAGAACAGGTATGGCATCGTTTACTGCCTCACGTGAGGCTTCGAGAAAATTAAGCTTCCTGCCCGTCAGAAGGGCGGAAAGGGCCGCAAGAAGGAAATTAACTGGCATTCCCAGGGCAGGCCAAATATCCGGAAGGAACTGTTCGCCTGTCATGAGCACTGCCAGAACGATCACGGGCAAAATAAGCCGTATTGAAAGAGGGGCCTGCTCCATGCGTTTCAGCTCTTCTTCAAGGGCCAGTTCATCGCCCGCACCCTTTTTCAGGTAAGGATAGACAAGGACGAGGGCTGAAAAAATCGCCAGCGGGACAGTGCATACAAGAAGTGGACCGGCAAAACCCACATAGGGCATGTCGATGCCCCCGCCTATGATCATGGCCGGAACGTTGACCGGAGGAGCTATCATGCCGTAAATCGCTCCCATAGCTATGGCGGCTGCCGTTTTTACCACCGGTACGCCGAGCTTTATGAGTACAGGAGCCACAAGAGCCCCTGTTGTCAGAACCGCTGCCGTGGAAGATCCCGTTATCATACCAGGGACCATAATAATCACCATGAGGCCCAGGCTGAGCATAAGCGGGTTTTGGCGGAACGAACGGATGACCCATGCAGCAAGGCTTTCAAGAAGTCCTGTTTTCTGGACCGATTTCATGAAAATCATCGCGGTGGCGATGATCAGTATGGTATCAAGATAGCCGAACGTTCCCTCTACAAAATGCCTGAGTGGAAAACCTTCACCTGCGGCAAGGGCTCCTACTGCAGCCGCAGCTCCAAGGGCAATTGCGATGGGGAGCTTCAGGGCAAATGCCCCGAAGACGAAGCTCCCCACCATCGCAAGGGTAAATAATCCTTCAGGAAGGAACCAGTCCATACCGGGCTCCCTCTCCGCCTAACGGGCGGAGATTCCCCACCCTGAGAGCGTTTCCTTCAGAGGTTCAGCCGTCCCGTTTACATTGGGAGCCGTGAGTATCTTTACGTTCTTCCCTTCGACAAGCCGGTCGAAGATTTTGTCCTCATTTCCTCCGTCGACAACAATTATCCGGTCAGCCCAGGGAGCTGCAACTTCGATAAATGCATCGGAAAGGGTTCCCCTCCGTCCTTCTCCCCCTATGTGCATGACGAGAACCTTAACCCCTTTTTCCCTGGCGGCTTTCAGGAGCCCGGACACACGATCGGCTTCCTGGTCCTTGTTGATTCCGGCAGCTCCAAGTCCCTTGGAACTGCCCCCAACAACTGCCACCACGACTTTCCTTGTCCCGAGCCCGTCGCTCTTGAGCAGCGGTTCACTGTCAGCGTCTATCTTCATCTTTCTGAGCACGACCCTCACCATCATGGCATCGGGGCTCTGTCCCACGGAAGTAAGCACTATGTCTGCAGCAAATGCGGCCCCTGCGGACAGAAGCAGCAGCAACACGCAAAGTGAAAAAATTCTTTTTCTCATTCTATTTCCTCCTTTTTTTCCTGCTCAATTTATAGACATCCGAAAATACTCTATATAAGTTTAATCATTTACTTCCGTATGTCCATATTTCTTCTCATACTTTTCATGGGAAAAGGGAGGTATTTTCAGCCGGAATATGCCACTGTTCTCATCATGGCAAATCACCCTCTTTCCCTGATGGTGTTTTCTGTGTTTGATACTGTGTGTTTGCTGTTGACACGGACACCCTCTCATGACATCATTTACATTCGAATTGACGGGAATTTACCCGAAATGCTTCAAGGAGGCGCACAATGAACGATCCGGTCTACGCCCTCGAACTTTCTTATGAAGAGTGGGGCGAAATATGCACGAAAAAGTGGGGCCTCCCGAAATACCGGGCTGACCAGATCTGCCAGTGGATCTATGACAAGAAGGTTTTTAATATCCACGAGATGACGAACCTTTCCAGGGAGCTCAGGGAAAAACTTGTGTACGACCTGATGATCCTTCCCCCTATCCCGGTAACGGAGGAAACATCAAGGGACGGAACAAAAAAATTTCTTTGGCAGTTATACGACGGAGAAAGGATCGAGTCCGTTCTTCTTTCTCACGGCAGCCACACGACGGCCTGTATCTCAAGCCAGGCAGGGTGCCCGCTCGCATGTTCCTTCTGTGCCACAGGAGCGTCAGGCTTCCGGAGAGACCTTTCTGCGGGAGAAATGGTCGGTCAGCTCCTTGCCATGGAAAAACGGGCAGGACAGAATATCAGCAACGTTGTATTCATGGGTATGGGAGAACCCTTTCTGAACACCCGTGCGGTCTTCAGGTCCATAACCATTATGAACTCACCGAAGATGCGGAACATGGGGGCCAGGCATATCACAATATCCACATCAGGAGTAGTGCCGGGAATACTTGACCTGGCCGAATTTCCCATTCCGGTAAGACTTTCGGTCTCTCTCCATGCGCCGAACGAAGCGCTTCGGAGCAAACTCATGCCTGTGAACAAAAAATATTCCCTGGGGTCTCTTGTGGATGCCATGAGGAAATACCAGCAAAAGACAGGTGAGCGGATCACACTTGAATATATAATGATACAGAAAGTGAATGACGAACCTGAACTTGCGTATGAAATGGCTGCGCTCCTCTCGGGGATCGGCGTCTATGTGAACCTTATTCCATACAATCCGGTGAAGGATACCTATAAACGGTCAACTCCGGAGCGGATCAGGGCTTTTTCCGCGATTCTCTCGCAGCTCGGCATTGAAAATGAGATCCGTAAGGAAAAAGGAACGGACATTAATGCGGCGTGCGGACAGCTCAGAAGGAGGGAGGCAGGCAATTGACACCTCCATTCCCACCAGCCCGCCCAGGGAGCAATGTACTCCCCCTCCGGGATCTTCCGAACGGCGCTTCGGCCGTTGTGTCCGAAATGCCCCTGCAGGACGGATGCGCGGAACGGCTTGAAGCCCTGGGACTCCGTGTCGGGAAGGTTATTGAAAAAGTGTCAGGCATGCCTTTTCACGGCCCGGTAACGCTTCTGCTCGACGGAAGACAGATTGCCATAGGATGGAAGATTTCCTCCAGCATTCTTGTTTCTCCCCTGAAGGGGCGGTTCAGCGCACATGACAGGGCAGGCACCTAAAAAACTCCTCCTCGCCGGCAATCCCAATGTGGGGAAAAGCGCTCTCTTCACAAGGATCACCGGTGTTCATGCGGTTTCATCCAATTATCCCGGAACCACAGTAGGTTTTCTCGAAGGATGGCTCCGGAGAAGTGACGATACATGGAAAGTGATCGATGTTCCCGGAGCATACACTCTCACCCCTACAAACGAGGCAGAGGAAGTGGCGGAACGCCTCGTGAACGGCGGAGCGGACGCAGTGATAATCGTATTGGACGCCACAGCCCTGGAACGAAATCTTTTCCTTGCTTTTCAGATAATGGAGAGAAGGCTTCCTGTTCTCATAGCTCTGAACATGGTTGACGAGGCACGGCACAAGGGGATCGATATCGATCCGGAGCGTCTTGAGGAACTTCTCGGAGTGCCGGTCGTCCCGACGGTCGCGGTCACAGGCGAAGGGATCAGCCGGCTCCTGGACCGCCTCCCGGAAGCCTCTGCCGGGAGAGAAGTTCCCTCTTCAAGGGAAGATCGATGGGCAGCCATCGGGCAGGTCATCGAACAGGTCCAGAAAGTACGCCACCGTCATCATACATTGATGGATAAACTGGAGGACGCTTCTGTCAACTCCTTCTGGGGCCTCGTGATCGGCATTGCGGTAATAGCTGCGAGCTTCACCGCTATCCGTTTTGCCGGTGAAGGGCTCATAGAACATCTTCTCGATCCTCTATTCAACCGGTTCTGGATGCCTGTCGTCAATGCCGCTTCAAACTATCTGGGGGGCTCCGGTTTTCTTCACGATATCGTCGCGGGCAGGATTATCGACGGCTCTATCGACTTCGAACAAAGTTTCGGGCTTCTCACCACCGGACTCTATGTTCCTATCGTCATGGTCCTTCCCTACGTGGTATCCTTTTACGCAATGCTCAGTTTCCTGGAAGATTTCGGGTATCTTCCAAGGCTCGCGGTAATTTTTGATGCGCTCCTTCACCGGATAGGGCTGCACGGCTTCGCGATCGTCCCCTCTCTTCTCGGCTTCGGCTGCAATGTGCCCGGCATCCTTGCCACACGGGTTCTCGACTCTGCACGCGAACGATTCATCGCAGCGACCCTCATCTCTGTCGCCGTTCCCTGTGCAGGGCTTCAGGCCATGATCATCGGAGCAGTCGGTGAAATCGGAATGAAATGGGTTGCCGTCGTCTACGGAACGCTGTTCCTCTCCTGGCTCATCCTCGGGAGGCTTCTTCATACGCTGCTTCCGGGATACAGTCCCGAACTAATCGTGGAGATACCACCCTACAGGATCCCTTCGATGAAAGCGATGGGAATGAAGCTCTGGATGCGGGTGAGAGGATTCTTTCTCGAGGCTGTTCCCCTTGTCCTGGGAGGGATTCTCCTGATCAGCTTTATGGATGCCGCAGGAATAACGGCTTTTCTCTCACGGATGCTTGCGCCTGTATTTTCAGGCCTTCTCGGCCTTCCTGCAGAAGCCGCGGGCCCAATTCTTCTTGGTATCCTCAGGAAGGACGTCGCTGTTGGAATGCTCGCGACTCTGGGACTCTCCCCGGCCCAGCTCGTCGTGGCCACCATCACCCTTTCCATGACATTCCCCTGCATCGCCACGTTCATCGTTCTGTGGAGAGAACTGGGGGGACAACGCATGGCAGCATCCATGGGAATAATGATCGTTTCGGCCCTCACCGCCGGAGTGACAGTACGGCTTCTTCTGTCCCTGAACATCTAGGAGCTCCTGCAGAAGGGACCGGATTGCCCTTTGCGGCTCATTCCTTTATTATGGTCAGGGGCAAAGCGCGGAAGGAAACTCTGTCTTCCGGCAGTCTGAAGAGAAAAAGGAAGGGCGGTTTCACCATGAAAGAGGACTCTGTGCGATCCGTTGAACGGGCGTTTCACATCCTCAAGGCCTTCACCAGGGACGACTACAAACTGACGCTCAGCGAAATCGCGGAAAGGATCGGGCTGCCCGTTACGACGACACTTCGGCTTGCGGGTACCCTGGAAAGGCTGGACATCCTCACCCGTCACGAAGACAGGACGTACTCCCTCGGCAGCCAGCTCTATATCCTCGGGAGCATCGCCAGGGCAAACTTCAGACCCCAGCAGATCATTTATCCATACATGAAGACCATCAGGGACAATACGAAGGAAGCCGTCTCTCTCTACGGGATCGAGGGAGAGGAACGGGTCTGCTACGAACACGTGGAAAGCCTGCTCACCATGAGGTGCGTCATGAGAGTCGGCGACCGGGCTCCCCTTTGGGCGGGAGCGGGAGGGAAAGCGCTCCTGGCCTTTCTCGGTGAGGAAGCCGTCGCCAGGGAAATCGGCAAGGCCCATCCGATCACGTCCACCACCCTTTCAACAGCAGAGGAGCTGAGAAAAGATCTATCGGAAATCAGGACCCTCGGATATGCCATAAGCTGGGGAGAACGGGAGGAAGGCATACTTTCCATCGCGGTGCCCATCTTCAACAGAAAAGGAGAGATCCTCTTCTCCTTCTCACTCGCCGGACCGGCATCCCGTTTTACAGAAGAGATCGCCTTGTCCCTCATTCCGGAAATCCAGAGAATGTGCAGGGAAATCTCCCAGCAGATAGGATAAAACGATCCCCTCCGGTCCGGAGGGGATTTTCTGTATTTACCCTTTTCTTCCAGTGACCCGCCCGGCGCAGTAAGTCCTGGCAGTCTCGAGGCAGCGCCGGGCATGCTCTTTATATCCGTACTCCGCCACTTTCTTCAGGTTGGGAAGCTCGATGGAATAGGGCATGGCCGGCATGGCGTTCATTATGGCAGCCACGTCGATTCCTCCCTCTCCAACGTAGGACCGCTCTTCCCGGAGGATCCTGGTCATTTCGTCCCTGTCGGATGGAATTTCTCCGGGTGCGTCGCAGAGGTGCCCGAAATGAAACCACTCCGCCGGAAGCTTCGCCAGTTCCGAAACGTGGTCCTGCGCCCTGTGGAAGTGGTGAACGTCCACCATGATGCCGGCATTGCTACGGTCCACCGTCCTGAGGACATCCACCGCACCGGCCAGGGTCTTCACCGAGGCGATGGGAACATACTCGAGGTCCACCGTCAGGCCGTACTGCTTCGCCAGGTCGCAGATTTCGGCGAACCTTTCGATATAATACTCCCTCTCCGGGGTCCAGATGCTGCTGATGACGTGCTTTCCTCCGAGTTCCGCTGCTGTTTCCATGGCGGGTTCGTACTTTTTCGCGTCCATATTGTCAAACACCCTGGCGAGTTCGATATCCAGGAGCTTAATGCCCGTATCGGCAAAAATTTGCTTCGTCTCCTTCATCAGGGCCCGGTTCTTTGACAGGTCGTAATCAGGTTCACCAGGAAGCCCCATGTAAATCTGCCTCATGCTCACGAAATCATACCCGCATTCCGCCGCCATGGACGAAATCTCCACCGGAGATGTATTCAGAACGGTGAGCTGCGCGAGGGAAAACCGAAACTCCATTGACATCATACCCCTTCCTCGTTTGTTATATCTGTTCACAGGACTCCTTCCCGCGAACGGAAAGGTTTTCAGGTAAAAATGCCTTTATTTCTGCCAGATGGAAACACAATCCACCTTCAGGAAACGCCTCAACAATAATAATTGGCTGCAGATTTGTCAATATGAAAAGAACAGGAAGGCAACATTTTGCATCAAAAGGAAATAAAAAAAGTCCGCCCCGGAAGAGGCGGACCATGTTTTGGACAAAAGAAAGAGCTATTTGGCATGGGGTCTTTCAATTCCGAAATCTGCAGGGGAGAACTTCGCCCCGCCGGCGTCGTAAAGGAGCCAGGCGGCAACAGACTGATTCTGTTTTATGTATTTCTTCGCGTCTTCGCCGGTAATGCCGAGCTTCACACCGCCCATGGTTTTGGCGAACTCATCAAACCTGGGATCCTGGAACGCTTTGGCAAAAGCCGACCGGAGAACGTCAAGGACTTCGGCGGGAGTCTCCTTCCTCACGAAAGCACCGAAGAAGGCGCCCCATGGAAGGTAAGGCCTGTATTCTTCGTAGGCTTCTGTCACTGCCGGTACCGAAGCAACGCTCTCTATCCTCTCGGATGAGATCATGGCTAGCCCCTTCACCGAACCTGAGTGGATGAAGTTGGCGGCAGCAAGAAGGCCCACAGCGACCGCATCGATATGGCCGCCCATGAGGGCTGTGATGCAGGGACCTTCCCCGTCGAACTGCATCTTATTGAACTTCACGCCGTGGATCTTCTCGATCATGGTCGTTGCAACGTAGGGCAGCCCCCCGGGCCCGGTGGATCCCATGGTGATGGTCTTGCCGGAAGCGGCGGCTTCGATGAGCTCCCTGTATGAGGTATAGGGAGAGTCCTTGGAGACGATGACCACGCCCACGTTCGCCATCATGAGGAAGACGGGTTCGAACTGGTCATAATCTATCTGTGAAAGTCCGGTGACCTTGTAGAGGTTGGGATTTTCGGCGCCGAAGAGAATACTGTAGCCGTCAGCGGGCTGGTTCGCCACGAAGGTAGTGGCGATTGCTCCCGTGGCTCCGGTCCGGTTCTGCAGGATAATGGTCTTTCCGAGATGCTCCTGGGCGATGGGAACAATGGCCCGGGACACGTTGTCCATGGCTCCCCCGGCGCCCCACATGATATACCCCTGTATGTTCTTTTCCGGGTAGGCTCCGAAAGCGGCCCCCGCCAGAACACCTGCCATAAGCAGCGCAACACCAAGTTTTCTCATGAAACATTCCTCCTTATTTTTCTGTTTTTGTTTCTCTCCTCCCCGGCGGGGAAGAATTCTATTCCAGGCCTCTCCATCTCCTGTAGAAAGATGTCTGGGACACGATCAGAAAGACGATGGACAGCGTCAGAAAGAGGCTGATGGGATTGGTGACAAAACCTTCAAGGAAAGGCAGAATCTGGTTCTCAGCTCCCTGCATTGCTCTCCTGTAGTTTGCGTCGAGCATGGGGCCGAGAATCAGCCCGAGGACCATTGGTCCTGTGGCGTATCCGTAGAGTCTCAGGAAATACCCGATGATTCCGAATCCGATCATGTAGAAGATGTCCACCACGCTGTTCTGTATGGCATAGGTCCCGATGACCGACAGGATGATAACAACGGGCATGATGATCTCCTTGGGGATCTCGATGATCTTCGCGAATGGCTTGACGCTCACGAGGCCCAGGACCATTAGGGCCACGCTGGCGATGGACAGACAGCTGACGATCATCCAGAAAAGGTGGGGGGTCTCGATCATGAGCATGGGGCCCGGCTTAAGACCGTGGATGTAGAGGGCGCCGATGATGATGGCCGTGACGGCGTCACCTGGTATCCCAAGTGTCAGCATGGGGATGAAAGCGCCGCCGATGGCTCCCTTGTTGGCCGTCTCGGGGGCAACAATGCCCTCGTAGGCTCCCGTGCCGAAGGGGCGGGAGGGATGCCTGACGGTCCGCTTGGCCTGATCGTAGGCCAGCAGGGCGGCAACGTCACCTCCTGTCCCGGGAAGGGCACCGATGAACACTCCGAGAAGAGATGACCGGATGGACAGGGGCAGGTACTTCAGAAACGTTGTCCAGCTAGGGATTATCCTGTCGAGGTTCTGCTTCGGCGACTTCTTCCCCGCATTCCTGAACTGGGTCAGTGCCTCCGAGACGCCGAAAAGACCTATCATGGCCGTCACGAAACTGATCCCCGCCATGAGGTAAATATTGCCGAAGGTGTACCGGAGCTCCCCTGTGGAGGGATCCATGCCCACCATGCTCAGGAGCACTCCTATCGCTCCGGCGGTGATCCCCTTGATCGGGTCTCCTCCGCCGATGCTGCCGATGAGCAGGATCCCCATCACAGCCAGCAGGAAAAAGTCCCTGGGGGAGAACTTGAGGGAGAAATTGGCGATCACTGGCGCAGCCACTGAAAGGGCAAGAATTCCAACGAAGCTGGCAAACACGGAAACGGTGGTGCACAGCCCGATGGCTTTGCCGGCCTCCCCTCTCTGGGCGAGGGGATAGCCCTCGATGCCCGTGGCAATAGCCGCCGGCGCCCCGGGAATGTTCAGCAGGATGGCCGTGATGGATCCGCCGTAAACTCCGCCGACGAACACGCCGCAGATCAGGGCGAGGGCGCTGTTCAGATCCCACGAAAAAGTAAATGAGATCAGCAGGGAGGCTGCCATGGTCACGGAAAGCCCCGGAATGGCGCCGACCCATATACCTGCGAAGACACCAACCCAGATGAGCATCATCATCTCCCAGCTCAGGAAGGGTATGAGGAAATACTGAAGGTTTTGTTCCATATCGGGGCCCCCTTACGGCAGTATGACCAGGAACAGGTAGCGGAAGACCGCCACCAGCACAGCGAGGGAGACCGCTGATATCAGGAGCGCCCGGATAATGTTCTTCCCTCTCTGGAGATACACCATACCGATGACCATAAAAGCGTAGGAAGAAGCCACAAAATGAAGCCTTGGCAGTATGAAGCAGTATGCCACAAGCAGAACCAGAACAACCACCACATCCATAGGAAGGAGATATCCGGTCAGCGTCAGGGATGCTTCGGGTTTTTCCCTCCGCACCGCCTTAAAAAAATTGAAGGCCGAACAGGCCATTATCACTATTGAGGCAAGCTTCGGGAAAACCGAGGGCGATGAGTATTCTCCGCTCGTCATATCGAGGGCGAAGTAGTAGCCGAGGGCACCAAGGAGAAATGTGATGGCGGCAATTCCGAGTTCCCCCGGCTTTCTCCGCGCTTCCGGCACGTATTTCGAAAGTTCCTTTACAGTTCCGGATGGTTCTCCCCCCGCTCCTTCAGCCTGTAACCCCATGTTTTTTACCATATCTGAGATTCACTTCCTTCCGTTGCGGCTGTTTTCGTCCGATCCCCAATAGAAGAAGGGACGGACCGGAAACGCACTCCGGTCCATTCCCGATTATACCTGAAGGGGCACTATTTTTTCGGTTCGGGTATGTTGAACTCGGCAGGAGACTTTTTTGCTCCCCCGGCGTTGTAGATAAGCCAGCTCGCCGTTGATTCGAACTTCTCGAGGAACTGCACTGCTTCCCCCCCCGTCGCACCGTTCTTGAAACCGCCGGAGTTCTTCACGTACTCCTCGAACCGGGGTTCAGCCATGGCCTGTGTGAAGGCTTCGCTGAGCTTCGCCACGATATCGTCCGGAGTTCCCTTTTTCACGAAGACACCGTAGAAAGGTCCCCAGGGAAGGTACTGTGCGTACTCGGGATAGATTTCCGTGATGGCGGGAACTTCAGGAAGCTGGGGAACCCTTTTGATTGTAAGCACCGCGAGACCGCGGAGCCGTCCGGCCCTCATATACTCCACCGATGTGGAGAGGGCCAGGGGCATGACGTCGGCGTGGCCGCCCATGACCGCCGTAGCACCGGGGCCGTCGCCGTCGAACTGGATGTAGTTGAAGTCAGTTCCGTGGATGTTTTTCATCATGGCTCCCGCAACGTAGGGAAGGCCGCCCACACCGGAGGTGGCCATGCGGATCTTCTTCTCTCCCTTCGCCGCTTCCACAAGTTCCTGCATGGTTTTGTAGGGGGTATCGGGGTTGACGCAGATGACCACAGCTCCCTCCACCGCTATGACGACGGGCTGCAGGTCATGGAAACTCAGGGGAGAAAGCCCGAGGACCCTGTAGTTAGCCGGGTTTTCCGCACCGTAGAGCAGGGTATAGCCATCCGCCGGGGAGTTCACCGCCAGTGTCGTTGCCACAGCACCGGAGGCCCCCGTTTTGTTCTGGAGAATGATGGTCTGTCCCAGCTTCTGCTCCACAAGAGGAGTGACTGCCCGGGCAAAGTTGTCCGTGCCGCCGCCGGCGCCCCACATGATAAGTCCCTGGATGTTCTTCTCAGGATACGCCGCCGCTCCCGCTGAAGCGAGAAGAAATACCAGAACAACCGAAAGTCCGAACACTGCCGCTTTTCTCATGCATCTTCCTCCTCTGTGTGTCTGTTTTCCGGGCCGATTTTTCCGGACCGGTTTTCCCCATCCGCACCCCGGAGGGGCGGATCAGCCTTCACGCTTGTTCGTCGGATCGTAAAACTCGCCGAAGAGCACTTCCTCGGATGGTGCATCGATAAGAATGGGTTTGGCGACCCAGGTGCTGTTCATATAATGCTTCAGGGCGATGTTCTCCGAAACCTGGTTGCCGCCCCAGGTCCCGCACCCCATGCTCGACGTCATGGGCATGCCGTTGTTGGCGCTTCCTGCATTCGCCTTTGACTGGGGCTGCCGGACCATGATCCTGGTGACCGGCGCCCTCAGTGCAAGGGCATTGATATGTTCGTCGTTGTGGCTGTAGATGCCGCAGGAATGGCCCCGGCCGCCGACCTTATATATCTCGTCCATCATTTTGAGGGCGTTCTCGAAGTCTCCCTCGTAGCGGTACAGTGCGAGGAGGGTGGTGAGCTTTTCTCCGGAGAATCTGTACTCCTTGCCGATACCTTCCCCAACCACCATGACGAACTTCCTGTCCTCGGGGATCTCGAATCCGGCCGCCCTGCAGAGCTTCTGTGGAGAGACCGCCACTGTGTCTATGATCCTGTGCCCATCTTCGTCCCACATGGCCTTTTTCAGCATCTCCCGCTGTTCGTCGTTCGCAAGGTACCCTCCTTCCTTCTGGAGCTGGGCCACCATTTGATCGTAAATGCCTCCGTAGATGATGAGGTTTCCGTCGGCGGAGCAGCCGGAACCGAAGTCGGACGTCTTGCTTATCCTGGTGTTCCTGGCCGCCTCATCGATATCCGTGGTCTCGTCGAAGATCATGGTGGCGTTGCCGGCACCCGAACAGTACGCAGGCTTCCCTGAGCTGTGTGCCGCCTTGCTCATGGCGGGTCCGCCTGTGGCCATGATGAGATCACCCATGGTCATGAGCTCTTCGACGATGGCCATGTTCACATCGGAAATACACTGGAGAAAATCCTCGGACTCACCGATGGACCGGAGTCCCTGGCGCATCTTCTCCACCACCTCGAAAGTCGTCTTCTTCGTCCTGGGATGGGGGGAGAAAACGACCACGTCCCTGGCCTTCAGGGCATAAATAGCCGTGACGATGGGAGTGAGTTCAGGATTGGTCATGGGAATCAGTGAGGTAATGACCCCTGCAGGCTTTCCGTACCTCACCAGCCCTTTCTCCGGGAGGATCTCAATGGGCCCTACGCTTTTCTGGCGGAGAGCATCCCTAAGGACACCCATGATCTTGTGCCGCTTGCCGAACCGGCCGCTCCAGTCACCCGCCCCGCTCTCCTCCACTCCCATCTTGCAGATCCTGTCGAAGTCACGGGGGTTGCCTGCTGCCCAGGCCACGCAGCGGCACATGCGGTCCACCCGTTCCTGGTCGTAGTTCTCGATGATCTTTTCCGCAGTCCTGGCCCTTGCGAAGATCGCTTCAAGAGTGCTCCTCTGTTCAGCCGTCAATTCCTTTTTCGCCATAGCAAACATCTCCCTTGCAAACTCTGATCTTTTTAAAAAACAAACTCCGGGAAGCGGTTTACCGAAATGCGTTTTCCCTTTTCAGAAACCGGTTTCCGTGAAAAACACACGAATATTATGCCCTTGCCCTGGAAGGAAGCCACATTACGATTTCAGGGAAAAACGTTATAAGCGCCACAACAAAGAGAATGATCACAACAAACGGGATTATTCCCCTGTATATATCCGCCGTCGTCATGCCCTCCGGTGCAATCCCCTTAATATAAAAGAGAGCGAATCCAAAGGGAGGGGTCAGAAAGCATGTCTGCAGGGTAGTTGCAATTACCGCCATCAGCCATATCATATCGAAACCGGCTTCTCGGGCGAGAGGCAAAAAGATAGGGAGAACAATGCTGACGATGCCCATCCAGTCAAGAAAACAGCCAAGGATGAACACCACCGCGTTCATCAGTATAAAAATCCCCCATTTACCCAACCCGAAGAAAGCGATCGCTCTTTTAACAACTTCGTCGCCGCCCAACCCGAGAAACATTGCAGTAAAAGCCTGGGCACCTATCATGATGACGAGACACATTCCGGTGGTCTTTGCCGCATCGAACACCGAATCACGAAGCATCTTCAGGCTGAACCGCCCGTAGGCCACCGTCATCAGCAAAGCGATAAAGGCTCCCATACCTGAGGCCTCAGTAGGTGTCGCCACACCGGTGTAGATCGTTCCGAGAACACTCACTACAAGCAGCAGAGGGGGCATCAGGTTCACAAAGCATTTCCAGAGCCCCTCTCTCAGAGGAATTTTCTCAAGTTCTTCCTTTGAAATTGCCGGCCCCTTCTCAGGGTGTCTCCAGCACACATAGAGAATATAAATGCAGTAACACAACGAAAGCGTCAAACCAGGGAAAACCGCCGCAAGAAAAAGCTTCCCTACGGAAATCTGCGCTGCAGCAGCCATTACCACCAGCATGATGCTTGGTGGAATCAATATTCCGAGTGTACCGCCGCCGCAGATTATTCCTGCCGTCAACCCCTTGTCGTAACCGTATCTCAGAAGCGGCGTGATGGACAAAAGCCCCATGGTTACAACTGATGCCCCCACAACTCCTGTGCATGCGGCAAAAACCGTCGAGACAAGAATGACTGCCAGCCCCAGTCCTCCACGTATTCGTCCCAGAAGGAAACGCACGGAGTCAAAAAGTCCCTCTGCAACATTTGAAGCCGTAAGGAAATTCGCCATTAGAATAAAGAGCGGCACCGCGACCAGTGTATAGTTGTTCATTAACCCGAAAGTCGTATTCACAAAAATCTCGAAACAGCTGATACCCCATCCGGTGAGCCCCATTATTACACCGAGTCCGCCGAGAACGAAAGAAATGGGGTGCCCCGAAGCCAACCCTACAAAAAGACCGAGGAATACAACCAGAACAAGGAGGTTTGACACCGCTATTCCTCCTTCAGAATAAGAATACGTTTCAGAATCTCCGCGCATCCCTGAAGGAAGAGGAGAAAGAAAACTACGGGAACGACTGTTTTAGAATAATACAGGGGAGGAGCAAAAACAGACCAGCTTCTTTCACCAATTTTCCACGAATCCAGGGCATATGGCACGCTGAAGTACAAAACCCCTGCGATAAAGGGGAAAAAAAACAAAGAATATGAAAAAATGTCGAGAAGTGCCTTTTTTTTCCGGGGTAATTTGTTGTACAGCAGATCAACGCTTGCTATTTTCCCATGAACAAGAGTGAATACAGAAGCGAACATGAAATGTGCTCCATACGTCATGGTAATCGATTCAAAAGTCCATACCGTAGGTTTTCCAAGAAATCGCCTGGTAAAAACTTCATACACGACAAAAACCATCATCAGAAGGATCAGCCAGCTGAAAAGCTTGCCTATAAAATCATTTATCCGATCAACATATTGAATAAACTTTCTCATTATTCGTCTCCGTCTCTTCGGAAAGCTATTAAACGGGGGTAATGCCGGAACCCGGTCATTCAGGGTCCCGGCATAGAGAAAACCCTACTTCAGCTCGGGGTAACTGCCCCAGGCCTTGCCGAATCCCCAGGGCTCAAGCTGGTTTCTGTACGGGGCGAGTGTCTTGTCAAATTCAATCTGACTTTTCAGGACTGCAGCATATTCCGGGTTTTCTGCTGCAAGGGTCTCCATAAGTTTGTTTTTCTCTCTCTCGATCACGAGCAGGTCTTCGTTGCTCAGCCTGTTGATCTTTACTCCCATGGCAAGAATTTCGTTTGTCGCCCTGGCGCTGTTGAGGGTTGAGGAAGCAAAACGGCTTACATAGCATGCTTTCGATGCGTTTTCCACGATCACCTTGAGATCGTCGGGCAGTTCGTCCCAGTTCTTCTTGTTGATGATGATTCCATTTATTGTTGAAGTCTGGTGAAAACCGGGGGTGAGCCAGAATTTCGTGACCTCGTTCAGCTTCATGGCAAGGTCCATTTCCGGTGTGCTGAACTCGCAGGCATCTATAACTCCCCGCTGGAGTGCTTCGTAGACTTCGCTTCCCGACATTGCTACAGGCTGAGCGCCGAGTGCCTGAAGAAGTTTGCCCTGAATCAGGCCGCCAATTCGAATTTTCATGCCTTTAAAATCTTCGAGCGTCTTTATCTCTTTGTTCGGACGGAAGCCGGACTCCAGGTCATGGGCATGGTGAGGGAAATAGACACAATTTACCTGTGCGAAAAGATCATCATAAAATTTCTTCCCGCCGAATGCATAGATCCAGATATAGTAATCCATGGGACTGAATCCCATTACCTGGGTCCCGAGAAGGTCGAAGGCAGTATTTTTCCCAGCCCAGAAACTCGCCCATTCTCCTCCCGCTTCGATAGCTCCTCTGCTCACGAGATCAAGTACCTGATTTGCCGGGCCAAGCTGTCCTTCGGGGAAAACCTTGATTTTCAGCCTTCCGCCTGACATGGAATCAACCATACTCGCAAACAGGCGCTCTGATTCCAGGTTGGGAGCACCTTCAGACCACACGCTCGCCAGTCTCCAGTTAATGGTTTTCTCCGCAAACGCAGCTGATGCACCCAGACTAACGATCATGCACATGAACAGAACAGCACACACAACTCTCTTCAAAGACATTTCCACATCTCCTTTCGAACTCAAAAAATGTTTTATCACTCCACCACATTCTCCGCCGTCTGCACTTTTTCCGGACAACTCCGGAAAACTCTGTTCTTCACTTTCGACTCTACAAAAAAGTCACTGCCTTGTCATTCCGAAGTGCACATCCCCAGTATTTTTTCGGTATACCAGCAAAAGCTCCATCAGAGATGCGCCCACGCTTGAAGACATTTCCCGAACCTATGACAGGAGTGGTCTTTTCAGAAAATTTCCCCCTCCGGCAAGAAATTCATATTCTGCCGGGATTGAAGGGATAAATGACGATCACCGTCCCATCCTCCAGGGTTCGATCTCTTCCCAGGACCAGACCCTCCAGGGTTTTTCCTCTCCCCGCTGCCTGAAGATGTCATTGATGTTCCAGCATCCTTCAGTGACCACCGGGGCGTTCTCCATCCGAACATCGATGACGCAGGGCTTGTTCAGGGCGAGGGCTTCCTCAAGAACGGGCTTGAATTCGGAAGCGCTCTTCACGGTATATCCCTTGATCCCGTACGCCTCGCCGATGGCAGCGAAGTCCGGGCTGTAGGGCTGCCCGTCCTTCTCGAAGAGGGTGCCGAACTGGTGCTGGTAATGCTGGTTCTCAAGCCCGGCGATGGTGCCGAAGGCGCAGTTGTTCATCACGACCCAAACTACTGCGATATCCTCCACTGCGGCTGTGGCGAAGGGGGAGACATTGGCCCCCATGCCGCCGTCGCCGATAAGGGCGACCACCTTTTTGTCCGGGCAGGCCACCTTCACCCCAAGGGCTGCGGAAGGGCCGTACCCCATGGTTGCCAGTCCGCCGGGGGCTACGAAGGTACCCGGCTCATAAATTGGGAACTGCTGGCCCACGCCGTTTTTGTTCCAGCCCACGTCCGCGACAACGTACCCGTTCCGGGGAAAGACCTCCCGGAGGTCGGCGAGGATCCGCTCGGGGCGCATGGGGAACTGGTCCGATTTCTGTGCCTCCGCAATGCTCGCGAAGTAGGCGGCCTTGGTCTCGGCAATTTCTTTCACCGTTTCGGGCCGCTTCACGCCATTAGGATAGAGTCTCTTCGCCGCCGCCAGGATGGCGTCGAGGGCCATTTTCGCGTCGCAGACGGCGCCGATGGCCGTCTTGAAGTTCCGCCCGATTTCCTCCTGGTTGATGTCGATGTGGATGAGCCGGGTCGGAGGGATGTCGAAGGTCTCGCCGAAGTACCAGGAACTGCAGTCAGCCTCGGAAAGCCTGGTTCCCACCGCCATCATCACGTCAGCCTTCATGGCGGTCCTGTTGTTGAAGTCTGTCCCCCAGAAGCCGGTCATGCCCACGGCAAGGGGATGGTCGTCGGGGATGGCCCCTTTTCCCATGAGGGTATAGAGCACCGGGATCTCCAGGTGGGTCGCCAGGTCTGTGAGGGCCCCGGAAGCACCGGAAGAAATGACGCCGCCGCCGGGATAGAGGATCGGGTGTTTCGCCTCGGCCAGCAATTTCGCGATTTCTTCCGCCGTCTTTTCATCCAGGCCGGGTTTGGGAAGAAGAGGGTTGTTGTCGATCCTCATGTCGAAGAACCGGGTGTCAATTTCCATGGAGAAAATATCCATGGGGATGGAAACCAGCACGGGGCCCGGGCGGCCGGTGACCGCAAGTCGGAAGGCCTTGTCCATCACTTCGGGGAGAAGCTCCGGCCTGTCGACCCGCCAGGCCCGCTTCACGAAGGGGCGGTAAATCTCGTACTGGCTGGCGTCGGCGTGAAGGTTCACCTCCTGGTGAGGATGGCGCCCGAAATAGCAGCTCGGGACATCACCTGCAATGACCACCATGGGGATGGAGTTCAGCGAGGCCTCCGCCACGCCTGTCGTGGCGTTGGCGAGCCCGGGGCCGAGGTGGGTGAGAAGCACGCCCGGAACCCGGCATCCCTTTCCCCGGGAATAGCCGTCGGCGGCATGGGCAGCTATCTGTTCATGCCGGACGGACACGAAATGGATGCGGCTTTCCTTGAGCGCATCGAGGAAACCGATGATGGTGTGGCCGCACAGGCCGAAAATCTTCTCCACACCGCGGGCCTCGAGAAACTTCACGAGCTGGAACGCAACAAGATCTTTCTTCATATTTTGAGCCTCCATTCTTTTTTCATTTGTGTCAGATCATTTTTACAGGGGATAGAGAACAGACAGGCACTGCTTCAAATCAGCAGCCGGTATCTGCCCTGGGGCAGAAGCCTTGCTGCCCACGGCAAAAGTAAGATCCGAGCCGAACAACCCGCCCGTCACCCTGCTCACGGCACCGATTCCGCCCATGGACATGGTGATGAGCGGGATATCGGGATATTCCCGCCGGATCAGAAGAGTGGCGGAAAGAAGGGCCAGGACGTCCTCCTCGCTCCGGGGCATGGCGGCGAGCTTGGCCACTTGGCCCCCTGCCCGAATCTGGGCGGCGAGGGTGGAGAAAAGAATTTCCTTCGGAGGGGTTTTTTCAAAATCATGGAATGAGACGATAAGAGAAACGGAGAAATTTTCGAGCATCCGGAGGGTTTCTCTTATTTTTTCGTCACCGTAGGCAAGCTCCACGTCCAGAAAATCCACCAGGCCTCCGGCGACAGCTTCCCGGTAGAGAGAAAATTTCGCGCCGTCGGACACTTTTTTGAAACCGCCTTCCCAGTGTCCCCTGCAGGTAAGGATCACGGGAATTTCACCAACGGTCATCCGCACGTCCCGAATCATGGAGACGGAGGGAGCCGTTTCTTCCACGAACTCCCAGGCATCAACCCGGAGCTCGATTATATCGGGGGCGATGGCGGGTATATTTTCAGCTTCTGCCAGTATTTCCCCGCAGGTCTTGCCGACGAGGGGAACGCAGACGAGAGGCCTGGGGCCTCCAAGAACCTTTCCTCTTGCCTCAATGGGCTTTTTCGGCTGTGGTCTCATGAAAACCTCCCAATTTTCCGTTTAGCGGAAACTCTATCCGCCTCTAAGAAATGATTATACAATAAGAAGACCGCTTCCATTTGTCAAGCTGATTTTTTCCTTTTCCTCACCGCTTTTTTTCCTCGGCGGACATTTTCGCTTGGCGGAACACAATGCCGTTTGACAGAAACTCCATTCTTGAGTAATGTTTGCCTGAAAAGCAGCCCCATTCTGCTTCGTGAGGAGGAAAAGTACAATGCCCATACAGTGGCCTGAAAAAATACTGTTTTGTGAGGTTGGCCCCAGGGACGGCCTGCAGAACGAGCCTTCCACCCTTTCCGTGGAAAGGAAAACCGCTCTCGTCGAGGGGGTGGCGGATGCAGGGGTGAAAATCGTGGAGATCGGTTCCTTCGTCCACCCGAAGGCGGTCCCCCAGATGGCCGATACCGACGAGGTGGCCCGGACGTTCCGCCGGGTCGAAGGGGTGGAATACAGGGCACTCGTGGCGAATCTCAAGGGCGTGGAACGCGCCATGGCCTCGGGAATAACCAAGGTGAAACTCACGGTCTCCGCAAGCGAATCCCACGCGAAGGCAAACCTGAAAAAGACGCCTCTTGAACTTATCGAGGGCTTCAAAGAATGCACAGCCTTCGCAAGGGCAAACGGCATTGAGGTTTCCGGCGCCATTTCCACGGCTTTCGGCTGTCCATTCGAAGGGAAGGTGGCGCCGTCGCAGGTGAGGGAAATCGCTGACCGGATGCACGACCTGGGCCTGGCGGAGCTTTCCCTGTCCGACACCACCGGCATGGCCAACCCCCGGCAGGTGTTCGACCTGGCATCCATGATGCGGAAGGAATTTCCTGACGTCAAGTGGTTCCTTCATTTCCACAATACGAGGGGCATGGCCCTTGCAAATATAGTCGCCGGAATGCAGGCCGGCATCATCCGCTTCGACGGGTCCCTCGCCGGACTCGGAGGCTGTCCCTACGCACCAGGGGCTTCCGGCAATATCGCTTCGGAGGACATGATCCACATGTTCCACGAGATGGGCATAGAAACGGGTATCGACCTCGGCAAAATAATCGCCCTGGCCGGACAGCTCCGGGACTGGGTGGGGCACGCCGACAGCGCCGTCCTGAAAGCCGGGACCTGCGCAGATCTCGTTCCGCTTACCGCTGCGAAAAAGCAGGTTTGATTCCGGGATTCCCTATTGAAAGCCGCTTCCCGGAAAACGGGAAGCGGCTTTTTTCTTACCCGTCAAAAAGGCTGCAAGCCCCCAAACCCGAAGGCAGCCGCCTACCCCAAAACCGGAGGGCGCTGCATCATGTATCTCTGGAGGACCCTGAGTGTCTTCTTCAGTCGGCTCCGCCGATATACGGCAGAATATCCCTCATGATACCGCTCTTGAGTATTCTGCCTTCATCCTGTGTTCCTTCGACCTCTTCCCGGACTTCGTCGGTATAGTCCTCATCCTTAATGGAGGGAAGGTTAATGAGTACATTCATAGCGGCTCCTTCAAGTCCGGCCAGTGCCTGGGTGGCTCCCACACCAAGATCGCTGACGGCGTTCACATTCACTTTGCCGGAAATAAAGGCACAGAGGCGGAGGACCTCAAGACACCAAAGGGATGTCTTCCTCGGCGATTCGCATGCTTCCCTGAAAGCCTTCTGAATCGCATTTTTCCGTACTTCCTTCTCCTCTTCAGTTTGTTTGGGCAGCGAGAAAGCGTCCATCACCATTCCATAAGCGGACGCATCCACGTCCACAGCATTTCCAAGCTTCACCCTGAGTTCTTCCGACTGTGAAAGAACGCTCTTCAGGTCATCCTCGTGCTCCTCGTATCCCTTTTTCCCTATGGTCAGCCCGCATACCATGGAAACCAGAGCCGCCCCCAGGGCACCTGAAAGCGCCGCGGCGCTTCCGCCACCGGGAGCGGCAGTATTCGCCGCCAGTTTTCCGGAAAAGGTATCAAGGGTCATATCCTTCAGGAGCGTCATTACGTATTCCTCCTCTTTCTTTGTTCTGCCTGCAGGTTTGCCGGTCATGAAAAACGTAAATGCTTTTCTCTTTATACCATATTCCGGGCTTTTCAGTAAAAAAGGCCCCCGCTCCATGAGCAGGGGCCTGATTTGAAAATGAGCGGTTTCTTCTCCGGTTCTTTCGGATCAGCCCTTCCTGGCCTGTTCGAGGGTATTTTCGAGAAGCATGGCGATAGTCATAGGGCCGACGCCGCCTGGAACGGGCGTTATCCACGATGCCTTTTCCGATACGGGAGCATAATCAACGTCTCCGACGAGGCCTTCTTCGAGCCTGTTGATCCCCACATCGATGACCACTGCTCCTTCCTTCACCATGTCGGCAGTAACGAAACGGGGTTTGCCGATTGCCGCGACGACTATGTCAGCCCTCCGCACATGATCCGCAAGATCATTCGTCCTGCTGTGGCATATTGTGACAGTGGCACTTTCAGCAAGAAGCATCAGCGCCACCGGTTTTCCGACGATGTTGCTCCTGCCTATAACGACCGCTTCTTTGCCCGGCAGAGGAATCCCCGTTGTCCTGAGCAGCCTCATGATCCCTTTCGGAGTACATGGTTCACAGGCCGGAAGGCCGGCAGCCAGGCGGCCGATATTCACCGGGTGGAAACCGTCCACATCTTTCTCGGGCCGTATGGCAGCCAGCAGGGTGTCAGGATCTATCTGCGGCGGAAGGGGCAGCTGCACCAGTATTCCGTGGACTGAGGCGTCCGCATTCAGCCTGTTGATAAGCCCAAGGAGTTCCTGCTGGGTCGTGGACGAGGGAAGACGATGAAGGAACGAGGCGAATCCCGCCTCGAGACAGCCCTTTTCCTTCTGCCCGACGTACACTTTCGAAGCGGGATTTTCTCCCACGAGAATCACAGCGAGGCCGGGTACGATCCCCTTCTCCCTGAGCGCTGCAGTTTCTTCCTTGATCCCTGCCCGAATTTCAGCTGAGAGCTTCTTTCCGTCAAGTATCTGCGCAACCATGTCCGTTCCGCCTTCCTAGAACAGGCCTGAAATGCGGCCCTTCTCGTCGATATCGATGGTCAGCGCGGCTGGTTTCTTCGGGAGCCCCGGCATGGTCATCACAGATCCGGTTATGGCCACAAGGAATCCCGCACCGGCAGAGAGGCGCACCTCCCTGACCGTGACCCTGAATCCTTTGGGCCGGCCCAGAAGCGCCGGATCATCGGAGAGAGAGTACTGGGTTTTCGCCATGCACACCAGCAGGTCATCCTTTCCGAGATCGTGGATCTGGGCGAGATCCTTTTCCGCCTGGTCTGTGTAGACAACCCCGTCCGCTCCGTAGACACCCTTCGCGATCTTCTCCATTTTTTCCTTCGGGCTCAGGGCGGTGTCGTAAAGGAATACGAACTGCGACAGCCGCCCGCACGCCGCCATGACTTTCTCCGCAAGATCCTTCCCGCCGTCTCCTCCCTTTTCCCACACTTCCGACAGGGAAACTGATGCGCCGAGAGCTTCACATTTCTCCTCCACAAGAGCAAGCTCGGCTTCCGTATCCGTGGGGAACCGGTTGATGGCAACCACGGCAGGAAGGCCAAAACCGGCTATGTTCTGAATGTGCTTCTCGAGGTTCTCCATTCCCTTCTCCAGAGCTGAAAGGTCTTCGTGGGCAAGATCGGCTTTTTTCTTTCCTCCGTGCATCTTCAGTGCCCGTACAGTGGCGACGATGACCACGGCCGAGGGTTTGAGCCCGCCGAGGCGGCACTTGATGTCGAGAAATTTCTCTGCACCGAGGTCGGCACCGAATCCAGCTTCAGTGACGAAGTAATCGGAAAGCTTGAGACCGAGCCGGGTGGCCTGGAGCGAATTGCAGCCGTGAGCGATGTTCGCGAAGGGACCGCCGTGGATGAACGCAGGAACTCCCTCCAGGGTCTGCACAAGGTTTGGCTTGATGGCGTCCTTGAGAAGAACGGCCGCTGAACCGGCAGCGCCGATGTCGCCGGCCGTGACCGCTTTGCCGTCATAGGTGTAGCCGATCACTATCCTCTGTATCCGCTCTTTCAGGTCCATGAGGTCCGTGGAGAGACAGAGGATGGCCATTATCTCAGAGGCCACCGTTATGTCAAAGCCGGTTTCGCGGGGGACACCATTGGCCTTGCCTCCCAAACCGATGACGATGCTGCGGAGGGCCCGCTCGTTCAGGTCCATGACCCGTCTCCACACGATACGCCTCGGGTCGAGGTTGTGCTCGTTCCCCTGCTGCATGCTGTTGTCGATCATGGCGGAAATTAGATTGTGAGCCGTGGTGACGGCATGAATGTCGCCAGTGAAGTGGAGGTTTATGTCCTCCATGGGGATGACCTGGCTGTATCCTCCGCCCGCCGCTCCTCCCTTGACTCCGAAGCTGGGCCCGAGCGACGGCTCACGGATGGCGAAACTGACCTTCTGCCCAAGTTTCGCGAGTGCCTGGGAAAGCCCGACTGTGGTGGTGGTCTTTCCCTCCCCGGCAGGGGTGGGGGTAATGGCCGTCACCAGTACGAGCTTCCCGTCCGGATTGTCCTTGACCCGCTCCCATACGGAAGGGGTGACCTTGGCCTTGTACTTTCCGTACAGTTCAAGTTCGTCCTCGGTTATTCCAAGCTTCGACGCTATATCAACAATGGGTTTCAGTTCAGCACTCTGGGCTATCTCGATATCGCTCGGTATTTTCAACATTTATTCTCCTTGCATTCTTAGTTATTATTTCTTTCATAAACTATACCATCGAGCTATTCATACATTCACTAGAAAACCGTTGTATATTATCAAATCTCAGTTATTTACGAAATGACCATTTATACATGCAGAACATGCTTTAAATTAAAAAACAACTTCCATGACCAAGTAATTTAGATTTTGCTATGCTTTTAATTTTTTATTTTCTGAATCATAAAATACCTTTGACACTTGTATAGCATCAGCATACTGATCTTTGTCTATTGCTATATTTACTTTCGTATCAATCTTTGCATAGTCCGTCTTCACATAACCGATTGCAATATGCTTATTAAGTATTGATGAATATGTTGCACTAGTAATCATTCCGATCTCTTCGTCTTTGAAATATACTTTATTGCCAGATAAAACATTAATATTTTTTTCTAATATAGAAAATCCCATCAATTTTTTTTCTGGCCCTTTTTCCTTAATTTTAGAAAGAGCTTCCTTACCTACAAAATCTGTATTCAGTTTTACAGTCCAGCCTAACCCTGCTTCATAAGGATTTATTGTTTCGTTGTATTCCTTTCCTCCGATATAACCTTTTTCAAGCCTTAAAATCCCGGATCCAGCTTTTAAACCATATGGAATGCAACCGAATTTTTTACCAGCCTCTAAGACCGTTTCCCACACTGTAGGGCAATCCTCAGTATTTATAAAAAGCTCATATCCTAATTCTCCAGTAAATCCAGTTCTGGAAGCTAATATTGAACATTGGTTTATCTTTACAATTTTAAATCCAAAATAATCTACATCATCTAGAAGTGGTTCACAAACTGAATTCAATAACTCTCTTGAACGTGGTCCTTGAACAGACAATAATCCGAAGGCAGATGTAACATCTGTAACGTATACCTTATAATTTTCAGAGTATATTTTAAATCTTTCAATATCTTTTTGTCGTCCAGCGGTGCTACCCACCAAAAAAAAGTGGTCTTCTGAAAATTGAAAAACCGTTGTGTCATCATACATCCCACCATCTTCATTTACCATACAACTGTAAAGACCTTTACCTGGTTCCAATTTATTAATGTCATTTACAATCATCATTTGAAGAAATTGCTTTGAATCAGGCCCTTTAATATCAAACTTACTCATAGTACTAAAATCAGTTATTCCAACTTTTTGCCTTACTGCTAGACATTCTTCTTCAATAGATGAAAAATATGCTGGAGTTACCCAACTTGTTCCTTCCATTTTTGCTCCTGCCTGCAAACAAACATTATAAAACGGCGTATATTTCAACTTAACCACTCCTTTTAGGGTTGAATTTCTTAAATAAATAATATTCGTCAAAGAACACTAACCCCATTTTTTATATTTTCCCACTCTTGTCCAAAATAGGTTTTTAGGAACATTAAAAAGCCCCCAAGGTCTTTGAGATATCATTGGTTTGCCTACGCAACAAGACCTCAAATCCGCAAGGGGGCAAACCACATGGTAAACGTTTCAAGTCTGTTTGGTCAAATTGTTTCGGAGCTTTTCACAGCAGTGAACTTTGACAACCTGGTCGCCAAATGGGGCGCAGAGCGTCACGCCAAAGGATTCCGGTCGAAGACGCAGCTCATCTCAATGCTTTTCTGTCATCTGGCCGGAGCGGATTCTCTCAGGGAGATCGTTAACGGCCTCAGCTGCTGTAACGGAAAACTCGTTCACCTGGGGATAAAGGAGTATCCGAGGAGATCCACCCTCTCCTATGCAAACACTCACCGTCCCGCGGAGCTTTTCGAGGAGCTGTTCTGGAGGCTGTCGGATCATTTCCGCTCCACGAACTTCATGGGTCACCGCAAGAAGAAGTTCCGTTTCAAGAACAAGCTGCTGTCCTTTGACTCCACTACCATCAGCCTCTGCCTGTCTCTCTTCCCGTGGGCGGAATTCCGTAGGGCCATGGGAGGTGTAAAGGTCCACGTATTGCTGGATCACGACGACTACATGCCCTCCTTCGTCTCCATCACGGATGCGAAGACCCACGACAGCCGCATGTCGAAGGAACTTGCCCTCAAACCCGGCTCCATCGTGGCCCTGGACAGGGGATACGTGGACTTCGCTCAGTATCAGTCCTGGATGGACCGGGGCGTATTTTTCGTCACCCGGATGAAGGACAACTGCGTCTACGCCGTGCAGGAAGTCCGTACTCCGCCCCGAAACAGGCATGTCCTTTCCGACGAGATCGTCCATCTTTCCGGAACGGGGATGGACGAGAAGTATCAGGGACCGCTCCGCAGGATCACTGTCGAGAACCCTGAAACAGGAGAGAATATCGTTCTTCTCACCAATCATCTCAGGTTCGGGGCGAGCACCATAGGTGAGATCTACAGGGACCGGTGGGAGATCGAGCTCTTCTTCAAGACGCTGAAGCAGAACCTGAAGGTCAAAACCTTCGTAGGAGAGAGCGAGAACGCCCTTCGCATCCAGATTTGGACAGCCCTTATAT
>Ga0228535_1001114_pt1 | contig 49551 bp, 43 predicted proteins | sample SJ1metagenome_FD_168457 | JGI IMG/M metagenome (GOLD analysis project Ga0228535, IMG submission 168457) | Enriched culture of PCE-dechlorinating microbial communities from Ithaca, New York, USA - SJ1 | ecosystem: Engineered > Modeled > Simulated communities (microbial... > Unclassified | place... | reverse complement strand
CAGCCTTCCTGTGGATAAGAACGGGTACGAGAAGGCGGTTTTTCGACGTCGGGGGCAATGTTCGGATAAAAGGGTCAGAAAAAACCCCTTGCGGGAGCTCCGTCAAAAACAACCTGTGGAACGAGGTGTCACGGAATCCCCTTGAGGTTCCGGCTCCTACGGCGCTGTCGATGACTTCGGGAAGCCCTGATTTCCTGAAGAGCTCCACTGCCGGCCAGAGTCCTGCGAAGGATGTTATTCCGCTTTCCCCGCCCTTCAGTTCGATGTGGATTTTCTTCGTCTTTTCCGTCATAATGAATGCACCTCTCTGGTGAAGGGTTGTGTCTTCGTAAACACTACCTTACCACTGTTCTCCGAACAGTCCGGAGAGGTTTTTTATTTTTCATGGTGCGGATTTAGGAGTAACAGAGGTTCATGGGCTGTCAAGAATCCCGACAGAAATACCGAAACACGAACGGGTTCATTGTACTCTAAAATGATATTTTTTTCTCCGCCGGGCAGCCCCAGGTCAGACCAGGATCATCCTGCAGATTGAATACAGGGCGAAGGAAGAGCCCATGAGAATCGGGATGAAGAGGCGGTATTCCCTGTACGTGCTGCCGAGACTGCACCCGATGCACTCGTTGGAGAGGATCTGGCAGAGGTGGAGGGGCGAGAAATAATACCCGATGAAGGACCAGATATAGATGAACCAGACATAGAGCAGCATTTCGTTCGGACTGATCTGCAGGGGCGCCACGAGCGGAAGCAGCAGGGTCATGGGGACGAGGCTGAGCCCCGTGATCACGCCGAAAAGGACTGCGAACACCGCCACTGCTCCCAGTATGGCCGCGTTTGAGGCTGATGCGAAGAAGCCGTTGAGCAGGATCTGCATCTCGTCAAAGGAATTGATGACGTTCCGGAAAAAGTAGATCCCGATCATCATGAGCGTGATGTTTGCGTTGAAGCTTCTTCGGATGTTCACCGGGAAGTCCTTCCTGTCCGAGAGAAGAAAGGTGATCCCGATGCAGAGAAGAACGGAGATGTAGAGAGGAAGCCCGAAAGCGACGTTGAACACCACGATCATGTAGATGGGCGAAAAGTTCAGCAGAAGGGTGCCGAGGGCTTTTATCCGCTCTCCCGGAGCCGGGGCGGGAAGGGTGCCCCCGGGGGAATTCCTCAGGTACAGGAACCAGGCGGCTGCCTCCATTACTGCCACGAAGAGGAGGTTCAGCCCTATGAGGGCATAAATATCTATTTCCGGCACGATTCCCCGGGTTATGATGATGTTGGCGGAAAACGGGAGGACAAACATGGAAATATGCCTGAACGCAAGGTTGACCACTGAACGCACGGGAGGCTCGAGCTGAAGATCTTTTCCTATGGAATCGGCAAAGGGAGCGGAGATGGCAGCCCCTCCGGGCACCTGCATAATACCCATGACGGCAGGGATCGAAACCATCAGGAGCTTTTGGCCCGTTATGATTTTTTTCAGCGAATCCACGATCCTGCCCACAATGGAGTATTTCCGCAGAAGGCCGCACATGATGCTCACAAGCGCCACGACGAGTATGGCCTTGACCGCCGACGGTGTCGTGAATACGTCCGTAAAGGCGGCAAGGATGGATCGGGCATCCAGGCCTCCCGAAAATCCGACGGCCGTTCCTGTTATGAGCATGGCAGGACCGAAGCCGACCTTCTTCTTCATGAGGAGCGGCAGAAGGACGACCGCCAGAAGGACCGATATGATCTGTCTCAAGGCTCTCACCCGCTTTTTGAAGAAAATATGGGGCGGTGTCCGGAATGAAAAACAGCTGCTGCCCGGGATCGTTCTCCGGCGCCTGCAATGCTCCAGTCCCGTACGTTTTTTCACCCGTGTCTTTTGCATTGTATGCCAGAAGCCCCCTTTTCTGCAACCCGGGAAATACCTCCGGTACGCCTCGGTGGAAATGGTAGAATGGATGGAATAAAGCGGCCCAAAAGGGACCGGAGACACCGGACAGGTGAGAGAGGAGCAGGACTGGGGATATGGGGGACATCGCCGATTTTTCTTTCCTGAAAAGCATTTGGCCTTTTCTTGTGTTTTTCGTCCTTTCGATTGTTTTTCTGCACATCTTCAGGTCCCGGGGGAAGCATCACCCATTCTATATTATGCTGTCGTTTTTTTTCCTTCTGTCCTCCATTCTTTTGCTTTTGATGGGGGGCCCGTTTGCAGCTCTTTCCGTCCTGTTCTTTCCGGCGGTTCTCTGGGGAATCCTGAGGGGACGAAGCGGATGACGGCCGGAAAGAAGGGCGGCGGGAAAAAATGAGAGTTGCTGCATTCGTCCTGTTCGCTTTCTTTTTGTATTTTCCCTATGCCTGGTGCGCGCTGAGGAAAGAACCGAGGGAGAAGTACGGCCTCCTCTGGAGAGCGGACAGGCGGGCGCTTCGTGAGACGGCGCTTTTTTCGGCTGCGACACTGCTCCCCCTTACAGGCGTATCCCTGCTTTTTTTCAGCGGGCGGCTTTATTTTCCCCCCATGCGCCTTGTGCCGGCGGCTGTTCTTTCGGGGCTTGCCGCTGCAGTGGCGGAGGAGACGTTCTTCCGGGGATGGGTCCAGACCCTTCTTTCAGCGAGAGTTTCAGCCTTTTGGAGCATCGTACTGGCATCGGCCCTCTTCGGTCTCGCACACCTGGGCTCCCCCTTCGCCCCCTTCGCAATGCTGGCATTTTTTCCCGGGCTGGTCATGGGAGTACTGAGGGAACGGCACGGCTCCGTTCTTCCGGCTATTTTGTACCATTGGGCGGGGAACATCTGGTCCATATGGTTTTATCCGCATTTCTAATTTACTGCAGAGAGGGGCGCTTGGTATGAAATCCTTTTTTCTGAGGTCGGTTGTGTGCGCCGCAGCGGCCGCACTTCTTTCCGGTTCTGCTGCGGCGGCTAAGCCTGTTTTCACGGTATATGTCCCCGTGATCTCCGGTGCGGAGGCACGGGCGGTCCTTCCTGACGGAAGGGAATTTTTCCTCGGCACGGTCAGGGATATTCCCACCGCGACACGCTGGCCGGGGTACACCGCCTCGAAATGGGCGGCTCCGGGAACAGTGGCGGCTTCCGCTGTGAACGCGGTACACCTGACGCTGTCGGTGGAAAAAGATGCGGGAAGGACCATGAGCATCCTGCCCCTCCATACGGTTGCTCCCGCGGCAGGGGCAAAGGCGTTCCTGACACTTGACGTGCCTGCGGGAACAGGGTTTTTCGGCGGATGGGCGCCTCCCGTGGGGACGGCTGTGAAGGTCCGGAAAACGGACGGGAGAACGGTCTCCCTTGCGGAAAACGGTCTACCGTCTGCAGGCGATGTGATGATATTCGAGGTCAGCGAAGCCGAAAGACCGTACATTGTGGACATGGAGAACCGGCCCGGAGGCCGGGTGATCGGCTGGTACCCGTCAGGGCCGAAGGTTCTTGCGAGGGTCATACGCCCGGTAAAGGGTGCGGGGCGGTTCGGCGGGACCGAGTTCCAGGGGCTGGGAAGGATCCGGGCGAACCATTCGGGAGTCATCGATGTGAGCACCGCGCCGAGAGGCGTGGTCGGGGGCTTCCAGGTACTCCCCTTTCTGCACTCGAAGTCGAAGGAGATGGGCGGAGCATGGCAGCTGACCCAGTGGCTCATTATCGCCTCAGAGACGGGTACTTCCCTTCCGGGGACAGCTCCCCTCTTCGCCGGAAACCTTCTTCCGGGAAGCCAGCTCTCTGATGCACTGTGGGACATGTGGTCGACTTACGGCAGGAAACCCCTGGCACTGTGCAGGATCGACGGGGGCCCCTGGCGGAAATTTCCCGAGGGGGCCGGGAGACAGGACCACGTGTTCGACCGCGTGACGCATATCCGCATCTACAGCCCCTTCACACGGGAGCCGCTTTCGGAGTAAAGAAGAAAAAAGGGGCACGGGCGAAATTCCCGCGCCCCTTTCTTTTTTTTCTGCCGCTTCCCTACTCCACGGTGACGCTTTTCGCGAGGTTCCGGGGCTGGTCTATGTGGCAGCCGAGGAATCGGGCGAAGAAGTAGGAAAAGAGCTGCAGCGGGGCGACGGTAAGGAATGGCGTGAACTGGTCGAGGGTGCGGGGGACATAGAAAATATGGTCCGCCGTACCTTCGAGGGAGTCGTCACCCTCCGTAGCGATGGCGATGACAGGGGATTTCCTTGCCTTCGCCTCGAGTATGTTCGAGAATGTTTTTTCGTGCAGGGCATCTTTTGGAGAGATGACGACCACGGGAACCCTGGGGTCGAGGAGGGCGATGGGGCCGTGCTTCATTTCTCCGGCCGCATAGGCCTCGGCATGGACATAGGAGATCTCCTTCAGCTTGAGGGCCCCTTCAAGGGCGACGGGGAAGGATATTCCCCTCCCGAGAAAGAGGAAGTCACGGGCCTCATTGTAGAGCATGGCCATTTCCTGGAGGGTTTCCTGCCTCTGCAGCACCGATTCCAGCTTGTAGGGAAGGGCGAGCAGCTCGTCGCAGAAGGTTTTTTCCTGTTCGGGGGTTACCTTTCCCTGCATCTTGCCCAGGTGAATGGCGAGAAGATAGAGGACGGCCAGCTGCCCCATGAAAGTTTTGGTGGCGGCGACGCCTATCTCGGGGCCGGCCTTGAGCTGGAGTATGTCGTGGACTTCCCTGGCGATTGTGGAGCCGATGACGTTGGTCACCGCAAGGCACCTGGCTCCCCGTGCCTTTGCGATCCGCTCGGCGGCAAGGGTGTCCGCGGTTTCTCCCGACTGTGAGACGAAGACGGCAAGGGTGTCGGGACCGATGGGTATGTTCCTGTAGCGGTATTCCGAAGCGACATCGACCCGTATGTCGAAGTCGGCTATCTCCTCGAGGAACCGCTCGGCGACGAGGGCCGCATAGTATGATGTACCGCAGGCGACTATGTGGAGCCTCTTCCACGCCGCGACGTCGTCTTTTGTCCAGGGAAGCTCCGGGGAGAGGTCGACGCGGCCTTCGCGGAGGCGTTTCGCCATGGAGTTCCGGAGCACGGCTCCCTGTTCGTTGATCTCCTTGAGCATGAAGTGGGGGTAGCCACCCTTATCCACCATGGTCACGTCCCAGTCGATATGGACAGGGGGCTTCCGCCTCGGCTCGCCCTTAGAGTTCCAGAACTTCGCCCCGTTCCTCGAAAGTTCGGCAATATCCCCGTCATCCATGTAGATCACATCCTGGGTGTAGGGAAGGATAGCCGGGACATCGGAGGCGCAGAGGGTCTCGCCCTTTCCAGAAGTTCCAACAACAAGGGGGGACCCCTTGCGGACACAGTAGATTTTTCCGGGGCAGTCTTTCACCATGATGACGAGGGCAAAAGAACCGCGAAGGCGCTCGTAGAGGTCCACGAGGGCTTCGATCATGTCGCCCCGGTCCCTGTAGAGGTGAGAGAGGAGTTCAGCCACCACCTCGGTGTCGGTCTCGGACTTGTAATCTCCGGAACACTCTCCGGACAGTTCTTTTCTGAGCTCCCTGTAGTTCTCCACTATTCCGTTGTGAACGAGTACAAGTGTCGAGGAGAGGTCAGAGTGGGGATGGGCGTTCAGTTCCGTCACGCCGCCATGGGTCGCCCACCTGGTGTGCCCGATCCCCTGGCTGCCGTATACGGGCGTTTCTGAAAGGATTTTCTCAAGATCGGAAACTTTTCCGACACCCTTGACGATATGGAGTTCGGGGGCATCCATCAGGGCGACTCCCGCCGAATCGTACCCCCGGTATTCAAGACTCTGCAAACCATTTATAAGAACGTCAGCGACGTTCTTATCACCTATATATCCTACTATTCCACACATTACGTGCATACACCGCCTTATATCCACACAGGAAACTGTTCCCCTGTTTGTCCCGGAAATTGCTTCCCGGTTTTGAAGGAGAGCTTTGCGGGCCGGTTTCCGCAGCCCCGGAGGCATCCGCCGAACATTCGATTCTCCTCCGACCTCGTCCGCCGGGCAGCGAGCCCCGGCGCAGGCGCTTCCTTTTCCGCTGGTTTCAGGATTTCTGTTCCGTCTGCTCCACTGCCCTGAGCACCACCTCCCGTAATTCAGGAAACTGCATGGCAAGCTGTACGTTGGCTGAAAGCCAGCCCGGCTGGGTTCCGCAGTCAAACCGCTTCCCCTTGAACACAAGCCCCCACACCGGTTCCCGACCCAGCAGGGTCCGGATACCGTCGGTGAGCTGTATTTCCCCTCCGGCACCTGCCTGCTGGCCGTACAGTATCGGAAATATGGACGGGGAAAGGATATATCTTCCTATTATAGCAAAATTGCTGGGGGCTTTCCCGGGAGCAGGTTTTTCCACCATGTCCCGTATCCTGTAGACTCCAGGCTCAACTTCTTCCGCAGCCACGATGCCGTATCGCGATGTTTCTTCAGGAGATACCTGCTCAAGGGCGACCACGCTTCCTCCCTTTTCCTCGTGGACAGCTATGAGCTGGGCGAGTACCGAGGGGCGGGCGATGATGACGTCATCCGGAAGGATGACGCCGAAATACTCGTTGCGGCAGACCGGCTCTCCGCAGAGAACGGCGTGCCCGAGGCCGAGAGGGCGGTGCTGGCGGAGGTAAATAAAGTCGGCCAGTTCTGAGAGGGAGATGACTTCATCGTAGAGGGTGGTCTTGTTCCTGGCCTTGAGGATCTCTTCAAGTTCGAAGGAACGGTCGAAGTAGTCCTCTATTGATTTCTTGGAGCGACCGGTGATCATGACCATCTCGCGGCATCCGGCAGCCAGGGCTTCCTCAACGCCGTAGGCGATGATGGGCCGGTCAACCAGGGGGAGCATCTCCTTGGCGATTTCCTTGGTGGCGGGAAGGAACCTGGTTCCAAGGCCGGCAACGGGAAAAAGGCATTTTGTTATGGATGAGCGCATGAGGTCTACTTCCTTTCTCACCGGGTATATTCTATCTGCAGCGTTCACGGATAACGTTCACGAGGATTTCCGAAACGTTTTCCATTATCCTGCGGTCTTTCGCCTCCACGAGAATGCGCATGAGCGGCTCGGTACCGGAGGGACGGATCAGGACCCTGCCGAGACCGCCGAGAAGCGGCTGCACCTCCAAGGATATTTCGTCTATGGCATCCCTGTTCAGCATCTTCTCGCGGGAAATCTCCACATTCCTGAGGATCTGGGGATAGGGGGCAAACCTGTCGGCCAGAGTGTCAGTATCCTCGCCGAGGGCGGTGCATGCCTTCAGAAATTGGAGCCCCGTGCAGATGCCGTCGCCTGTATTGACCAGGGGCGAGATGATCACGTGGCCGGACTGTTCCCCCCCGAGCTTTGCGCCCGAGGTGTTCATGGTCTCCATGACGTACCTGTCGCCCACGGGACACCTGTGGACCGGGATGTTCTCTTTTCCGAGGTGTTCCTCGAGGGCCATGTTGCTCATGACCGTGGCCACGACCCCGGAGCCGATATTCCCTGTGGCGGCGAGCCAGCGGCCGAGGATCCAGAGCATGATGTCGCCGTCAATGAGCCTTCCCCTGCCGTCTGCGAAGAGGACCCTGTCGGCGTCTCCATCGTATGCGATACCCACGGGGAGACCTTTTTCCTGCACCACCGAGGAGAGATAGGACATTTTCATGACACCTACCCCCTCGTTTATGTTGAGGCCGTCAGGGGTGTTTCCCACGAAGTACCACCTGCCGCCCAGCCTTGTGAATACTGCGGGAGCGACAGCCGACGCGGCCCCATGGGCACAGTCGGCGACCCCTTCGGGAATGAAGGGGAACTCGTTTCCCCAGAGCGACGCCAGCCATTGCCCGTACTCTCCCGCCATCCCTTCGGCATGCCTGAGTATCCCGATGGATGCCCCCGTGGGACGCCAGTCGTCTGTGAGGTTATCCCCCATATATTCCTCGATGGTGGCCTCCGTCTCATCGGAGAGCTTGAAGCCCGAGCAGTCGAGGAACTTGATCCCGTTATACTCCGCAGGGTTGTGGGAAGCGCTGATGACCGCACCGCCGTGCATGCCCATTTTCTTTACGGCGAAGCTTACCCCGGGTGTAGGGATAATACCGAGCAAGAATACTTCCGCACCTGCGGACGTCATGCCTGCGGCAAGGGCTGCCTCGAGCATCTGCCCCGACCGGCGCGTATCCCTGCCGATGGCTATGCGCGGTCTCGGAACCCCCCGTTCCGTGAGGAACAGAACGTAGGAGCGCCCGAGGCGCAGCGCCATCTCGGGAGTCATATCCCCCCTGTTCGCCACATCACGAACACCATCGGTGCCGAAAAGGCAGCGGACTCTATCGGGGTTGCCTGTCATGATGCCTCACCATCCCAGCGGTCAAATTATTCACTGTAGTTCTGCCGTTACCGTAATATTGGGCGGGTCGACCTTGAGAACTTTCAGTTTCCCCTCGGTCTTGTTCCGTATTCTCACAGGAACAGTCAGCCGCCTGGACACAATGTTCGTCACGTTGACAAACGGCTGGATGAGCAGTTCCTTCTCGTCCAGGGAGTTCACCTCGGAGGGTATCCCCTCCACTGTCACGTTCACCGAAGGAGGTTCCACCTTCCACCGGGGATATACGCTCCGGCCCTCTACCGAAACGTTCAGGCTCGAGAGGAGCCTGGTCACGGTGAAGGGGTTGAGCAGCACGCTGACCCTCACTGAGGACGCTCCAACGAGCTTTACCATGGGATCTTCAGGATTTCTCAGCGGTATTACCATGTTCAGCTCTTTCGAAATGTCCGTTATGTCGATTGTCTCCGTATCCACTTTGGTGACCGCATTGATCTTCGCGAGGGGGCCCTCTATTTCCACCACTCCCGGCTCGACGACGACAGCCTTGAGCCGGAAATCATCCGTGGGCTTCCCGATGATCCTCGCGTTCACCGGCACGTTTTTCTTCGGCACGCCTTCAGCCAGTATCGCCCGTAATTTGACATTTTTCGGCTCGTAGGAGACTTCGTCCTCAAAGGAGTCGGACTTTACGATCTCCACGGGAAGCGTCAGCTCCCCTCCCGCCTTGAGTTCCTCAAGGGTGGGGCTGATCCGCACAGAGCCTATCTTTGCCAGATCCTTTTCACTCCCCTTGACGCTTACGTCCTTCGGGATGATCTCGACCATGTCGAGATACAGTCCCGGGGGCAGCTCTTTTCCCAGCGAGACTTCGACGGGAATAAGGCGGTCGATATAGCGCATGAGTTCGATGTCCACATGAGTCGGGATCACTTCGACCAGCTTGACATCCTTGGGGGCGATGACCCTGACGGCCAGCCTGTATTTTCCCACACTGAGCCCCCTTGCGTCCACCTCGCAGACCACCGATTCAGGGGAAATCGATGAAAGGATACCCGGCGCCCCCGAAAGGATCACTTCCACTTCCTTCAGCGGGCCCTTCAGCGTGGTCTGGGGCGGCACGTTCAGGTATTCAAGAACAGCCATGATGCTTCTCGTGGTTTCCGTCGTCCTGCTGCCGGAAACGTAAAACCAGAAGGTAAACGCTATGACAACGGAGATGATCTTGAGAAACAGCGGAGATGAAATCAGGTCATCCGTTTTCTGGGGATCTGCCATGGTCGGCCGGTGTCGCCTCCTTCACTCAGGGATCAGGTCCACAGGGTCCTGATGTCTTCCTGAAGACGGTCAAGTATGGATTTCTGCTCCTCTTCATCTCCTCCGAAGTAATGAAGAAGGAGTTTCTGGACCTGGGAATCCTTGAGGTTTTTCGATAAATGGCCGTTGATGGCCAGGGAGACTTCCCCTCTTTCCTCAGAGACAACCAGTGCAATGGCATCTGAAACTTCCGTCACTCCGATGGCCGCCCGATGACGGGTGCCCAGCCACCTGGAAATGTCGGTGTTATCAGTCAGGGGCAGGTAGCAGCTTGCCGCTATGATTTTGTCCCTGTCCATGATCACGGCTCCGTCATGGAGAGGAGTCCCGTACCAGAAGATGGAGATGAGAAGCTCCTGGGAAATTTCCGCGTTTATCCTGGTGGCGCTCCGCCAGAAGTCCTTAAGGCCGGTACCGCGCTCGAGGACGATGATCGCCCCTATCTTCTGACTCTTGAGGTAACCGATGGCACGGCCCACCGTCTCGCTGAGCAGCTCGGCTTTTTTCACCGATTTCTTCCTCTGCCAGAGGCTTCCTCCGCGGCCAAGCTCCTCGAGCACTTTCCGGAGCTCGGGCTGAAAGACGATGGGGATAGCGATGACGAGTACCCCGAGCATCTTGCCGAGAAACCACGAGAGGGTACGGAGGTCGAATACGCGGGCCAGCGCGGTGAGGCCACCCATGATGAAAAGCCCCTTCACGAGCTGCATGGCCCTCGTGCCGACGATGAGCACGAGAAGCTTGTAGATTATATAGGAAATAACAAAGATGTCGATGGCATCCTGCCACCGAAAGAATTCAAGCATCCATCCGCTCCGTGTTGAGGTATGATCCGTTCCGTTCAATAATACTATACCACTTCCAGGGAAACATATGGAGATGTGGCAAGTGCGAGCATGGCGCCGTAATCCGGAAAGAAAGCGACCGTGCTGCCTACTGCAAGTCCTCCGCCTGCTTCCTCCACGTCCAGGATCATGTGGTCGCTGGATCCCCCGAGTATGATGATTCCGCTGTTTTCGGGGGTCAGCCCCTCTATCCGCACATCCTGCCTGCCGACGGCTGCGATTGCCCTCAGGCGCTCGCCCCTGTCCCGGAACTCGGGAATGTTCCCGAAGGCATCCGCGCCTGTAGGGCCCACGGGAACCGACGGTTTCCTTTTCAGTTCGACGATCTCGGCCTCGAGGCGCATGGTATCTCTTCGGAGCCACGGTATCGCCCGCATGGACGTGGCATCGCTTCCGAGGAGTATGGCTTCGCCGATCCTGAGGTTGTTGATCCTCTTCGGGACGGCATTCTGCTCGAGCAGGAGCAGCGAGGAGGTCGCTCCCCCGGAAAAGGTTTCGAGGGGATATCCCAGTTCCCTTTCAAGTTCCGTTCCGATGGAGATGAGCTGCTCAAGCTTGGAGGCTGTGGGCAGAGTGCCCCCGTAGCAGCCGAAGTTTACCCCTACCCCCCTGCACCGTATGCGGGGAGACTGTGCGAGGGCACGGGCCATTTCCTCCATCTGCCCCATCCAGATCCCTTCCCTGAGATCGCCGAGGTCGGTCATGACTATGACCTCGTGGGTGTTGCCGAGAAAGTCGCATTCCCGCTGGAGGCCGCGCACTGCCTCCGTTTCGCTGACAAGCGTGCAGTCAGCTTCAGCCGCCACGAGAGGGAGTTCGCTGAGCATGGGGATGCGGAGAAGGAGAAGGGGAAGCCCTGTGCCCATCCTTCTCAGCGCGGCTATGTTTTTCATGCGGCTGTCGGCGAGTTCAGCGCATCCCCCTGATACCAGTGCGGATGCGATTTCGGGAAGAGCGCACATGCCCTTCGTGACGCCTGAAACGAAAATTCCGGCGCATTTTTGAACGACCCGGGCGGCGTTCTCCTCCACCGCCTTTATATCAACAACAAGCCGGGGGGCCTGAACAGTCATGCTATCCTCCTCTCATTTTCCGGAGCAGCGACATGTCCCCGGCGTATCCGGAGCCTCCCTGCGGCGTTTCAAGTATGCAGGGAAGATCCTCCCACAGGGGATCGTTGAGCACAAAGGAAAAGGGGGTGTATCCAAGTTCTCCTTCCCCTATGTGGGCATGACGATCAAGGCGGCGGCCCAGGGGATGTGAGCTGTCGTTGAAATGCCAGCAGCGAACCCTGTCGAGCCCCACCGCCTGGTCTATCTGGCCCATGAGCCGTCCGTAGGCCGGCTCCGTACGCATATCGAAGCCCGCCGAGAACATGTGACACGTATCGAGGCAGAGCCCCAGACGGGGATGCCAGTCGAGCAGTTCGAAGATGCGGGTGAACTCCCGGAAATCCGCTCCGAGATGGTTTCCCTGCCCTGACATGGTTTCGAGCAGGATGTTGACCCGTTTGTGGCCGGTCCTGTCAAGCACGGTGCCGAGCCTTGCAGCGACAAGCTTGAGGGAATCATCGACAGGATTTCCCCTTGACGAGCCGGGGTGAAGGACGAGGTCGTCAATTCCGAGTATGTCACACCTCTCTATCTCGTCTTCCAGGGCGGCAAGGCTTTTTTCCCCCGTGGCGTCGGTCGCCGCGAGATTGATGAGATAGGATGCGTGGACGACCACATCTGTTACGGAGCTTTCGCTCCAGGCCCGGAGAAATCGTTCGGCCCTTGTCTGGGAAATGGGTGCGCTTCTCCACTGGAGCTGGTTTTTCGTAAAAATCTGTATCGCTTCGCAGGACAGATCCTCTCCGCGGCTGAAGGCCTGCTCCACTCCGCCGGATATGGAAACGTGGGCGCCGATCCTGGCCATCAGGGATTCCCGCCTTTCAAGACCCGGAGTACACGGAACAGGATCCGCCCTGTTACGCCCCAGATCCTCCACCCGTTCGAAAGAAAGTATTCGGGATAAAAGTGTTCCTTTCCGTCTATTACTACCACCTGCATCACCGGATCGGGGGAAAGATCCTCGAGTGCGACAGTGACCGAACCTTCAATTTCCCCTGAGGAAAGGACGAGACCGCTCTCCGGATCGATACCCCTGACAATTCCTGCTACTGGAACGACGGCTACGCCGCTGACCACTGCATATTCCACGGGAAGAACGGAAAGGGGCTCCACCAGTTCAGCCCGGATCGCCGTTTCTTCCTCGGTCTCCCTGAGGGCCGTATCCAGTGGGGAAACGTCCCCGGGCTCATGCATGCCGCCCGGGAAGCAGACTTCCCCGGCGTGATGCCTGAGGTTCGGGGAGCGCCTGAGAAACAGGAGCCTGAAGCCGTTTTCAGCGGGAAAAAACGGGACAAGGACCGCGCTTTTTCCTTTGCCGGAGGTTTCAAGCCCCTCCCATGATGGCAGAAAGCCTGTTCCGAATTTTTCCCGAAGGGCGCCGTCCGCCCCGGTCATTGTTTTCCCCGCGCCCGTCATACTGTGAGCTTGACCCGCCCGTGATAGATCAGGCCCCGGTATCCGTCGATGGTGACAACCATGCCGTCGGAAAGCAGAGAGAGGGCTTTTTCGGCGTTCACCACACACGGAATGCCCAGCTCAAGGGATACGATGGCCGCATGGGAAGTGAGCCCTCCCTCTTCAGCCACTATGGCGGACGCCCTCTTCATCGCGGGAATATATTCCCGGTCGGTGGAACCCACTACCAGGACCGCCCCGCCGGTCATTTTCTCGAGGGCCTCCGACGCGCTTCTCGCCGTGCACACGATTCCCCTGGCTTCGCGCTTCAGCAGGGAAAGGCCCTTGAGGAGAATGTTCCCGGCGATGTGCACCTGGAGCATGTTCGTGGTCCCGGCCGCACCGAGGGGAACGCCTGCCGTGACTACTACGAGATCCCCTTCCCGGATCTGCCCCGCTGAGATGCATGAGGCAATGGCGGAATCGACGGCGGTGTTCTGGTCCTTCATCTCTTCCTTCATGAGCGGAATGACGCCCCAGTACAGGGCAAGTTCCCTCCACGTCCTGACCGATGGGGTTGCGCCGAGGATAGGACAGGGGGGCCTGTGCTTGCTGACCATCTGCGCGGTGCTGCCGCTCTGGGTCATGGAGATGATGGCTGCCGCCTTCATCTGCCGTGCCACCAGGACGGATGCGCTGCTCACCGCATCGGGCACGCCCAGGGTGCGGGAAATGCTGTGAAGGGGACGTTCCCAGAGTTCTATCTCCGATTCCGCCCTTGTGACGATCTGCTTCATGGTCTGGACGGACCGGAGAGGATATGCGCCCTTGGCGGTCTCGCCTGAGAGCATGACGGCATCGGCACCGTCAAGGACCGCGTTCGCCACGTCACTGGCCTCGGCCCTCGTGGGACGGGGGTTGCGTATCATGGAATCAAGCATCTGCGTGGCCACGATGACCGCCTTGCCCTTTACCCTGCAGATGTCGATGATCCGCTTCTGCTGAAGGGGAACGTCCTCGGTGGGGATCTCCACTCCCAGGTCGCCCCTGGCGATCATGACGCCGTCCACAACGTCGGTGATCTCCTCGATGTTCTGGACTGCCTGCCGTGTCTCTATCTTCGCGATGACTTTCATGGAGCCTCCGGACTGTTCCATTACCCTCCGGACATCCATGATGTCCCCCCTGTTTTTCACGAAGGAGACGGCGATGTACTCCATCTGGTTGTCTATTCCCCACCGTATGTCTTCAATGTCCTTTTCCGAAAGGGCGGGAAGGGAAATCTCGGCCCCGGGGATGTTGACGCCCTTGGTGTCGCTGAGGATCCCCCCTACGATGACCCTGCAGGCCACATCGTTTCCCGAGACGTCCTCCACCCTGAGGTGGATCGTGCCGTCGTCGATGAAAATCTCCTGGCCGGGGACAACTTCCCGTGGGAGGGCCTCGTAGTTCACGAAGACCCGGGACGCGGTCCCGGTCAGGGGGACAGTGGTCAGGGTGAGAATGGAGCCCTGTTCAAGGCTGACGGTACCGCCCTCCACCCTGCCTGTCCTGATCTCCGGCCCCTTGGTGTCGAGGAGGCAGGCGATGGGGACCTTCAAGTCCTTTTCAACCCGCCGTACAAGCTTCAGCATTTCCAGGTGACCTTCATAAACACCGTGGCTGAAGTTGAACCGGGCAACATTCATGCCTGCCTTCGCCATTTCGACCAGCATCTCGTATTTCGAGCACGCCGGCCCTATTGTGCAGACTATTTTTACTTTCGTCATTTTCCGCTCCCCTTTCTCCCCCGCTTTTCCGGGAAGGCCCTCTTTCGCCCTGCCACAGATTTTACCCTATCTGGAACATTTCGCCCGGCAGAACTTCGGCGAGGGCACTGCCGACAGGAGCCCCGGGATCTATTTTTATATCCTGGAGAAGCATGACTACTGAATCGACATCATTCTTCAGCTCGAAGAGAATCGGAGATTTTCCCGGGAATGCCTTCAGTGCCCTGAAGAATTCCTTCATCCCGACATCCTTCAGGGAGTGGGCAAAGACGGATACGCGGACAAAGGGCGGGGTCCCCCTTTCCTCCATCTCTCCGAGAGAAAGGACTGATTTTGCTATGAGGCTGACTTCGCCGCGCTCCTCCGGAAACCCCTGGACGAAGCATATCTGTCCCGGGGAAAGCCTGCCCCTGAGAGAAGCCCATGTCCCGGGAAAACAGACGGCTTCGACCCTCGCCTCTCCGTCCTCGATCTCTATGAGACCCATGGGGTCGCCGTTTTTCGTCATTTTTTCCCTCACGGAGAGGATCATTCCGCCCACGAAAGGGGGGACGCGCCTGCTCCTCCACTTTTTCAGGTCGCAGATCCTGCAGTTGCTGAGAGACCTGACTTTTTCCTCGTGCTGCTCGAAGGGATGGCCGGATATATAGATCCCGGTGGCCTCCTTCTCGAGTTCAAGCCGTTCGTAGAGTGAAAAATCCCCCACGTCCGGAAGGTCGGGCCCCGTATCGTCCTCCTGTTCGGGGAGAAGTTCGAACAGGGAGCATTGATTCCCGTCGGTACATTTCTTCGAGGCGGCCGAAACGAGGTCGGGCAGACCTTCGAGCAGCTGCCGCCTGTTGCTGCAGATGCTGTCGAAGGCTCCGGCCCGTATGAGGTTTTCCACCACGGACTTGTTGACCACCCGCAGGTCCACCCGGCAGAGGAAATCCCAGAGGGAGCAAAAAGGACCTCCGCTGTCCCTTGCAGCAAGGATGGCCTCAACGGCTGTATGGCCCGATTTTGACACGGCGCCGAGCCCGAAGCGGACCACGTCTGCGATGGGGGTGAAGTTGGCCATGGAAGTGTTCACGTCGGGAGGAAGGACCCTGATCCCCGATGACCTGACCTCCCGTACGTACTCTGCGAGAACTTCTTTTTTCGCGCCTATCTGGCTCGAAAGGTAGGCAGCCATGAACTCGGGCCTGTAATTGGCCTTGAGCCAGGCAGTCTGGTAGGTGATGAGAGCGTAGGCGGCGCTGTGGGACTTGTTGAAGCCGTATCCCGCGAACTCCTGGATAATGTCGAAGATCTCCTCGGCCTTCTTTCCGTCGATACCCCGCTCTTTTGCCCCGGAGACGAATTTCGCACGCTGCTGCTCCATCACGTCCGCCTTCTTCTTTCCCATGGCGCGCCTGAGCAGGTCGGCCTCTCCGAGGGAGTATCCCGCAAGGACGGCGGCGCACTGCATGACCTGCTCCTGGTAGAGTACGACCCCGTATGTCTCGCGGAGCACGTCCTCAAGAAGCGGGTGAAGGTATTCCACCTTCGCCCTGCCGTGCTTGCACTGAATGTACTGGTCCACCATTCCGCTGCCCAGGGGGCCCGGGCGGTACATGGCAAGGACCGCGATCACGTCCTCGAAGCAGTCGACACGAAGTTTTTTGAGAAGCTGCCGCATTCCCGATGATTCGAGCTGGAAGATCCCGAGTGTGTCGGCGTTCTGGAGGATCTCGTAGGTTTTGGGGTCATCGAGGGCGATTTTCTCCATATCAGGAATTTCTTTTCCGCCGAGGCCGATGTTCTTCAGGGCCTCCTCGATGACGGAGAGGGTCCGGAGACCGAGAAAGTCCATTTTCACAAGCCCGAGCTTTTCTATGGGCTCCATGGGATACTGGGTGACGATCTGCCCGTCGCCGATCCTCCTGACCGGTACGATGTCCGTAACGGGCATGGGGGTGATGACCACTCCGGCGGCATGCTGGGAGCAGTGTCGTGCCAGTCCCTCGATTTTCGCGGCCATATCGAGGACCCGTTCAGTCATTTTGTCGTTTTTTTTCATGGCCGCCAGGTGGGGGGACTGTTCAAGCGCGTCTGCTATGGAATTGACCCCGAAGGGAATCTGGCGGGTTATGGCTATCACGTCCCGGACAGGCATGCCGAGAACGCGCCCCACGTCGGTGACGGCGGCCCGGCTTTTCATCCTTCCAAAGGTGACGATCTGGGATACCCTGTCGTGGCCGTAATGCTCGGAGATATAGTGAAGAAGGTCATCCCGTCCCTTGTCGGATACGTCCGTATCGATATCGGGCATGCTGATCCGCTCCGGGTTGAGGAACCGCTCGAAGAGGAGGTTGTACCTGATGGGATCCAGTTCGGTGATCCTGAGGCTCCACGCCACAACAGACCCGGCGGCAGACCCCCTTCCGGGCCCGATGGGTATGCCGCGCTTCTTCGCCGCCTTGATGATGCCCGCCACGATGAGGAAGTATCCGGCAAAGCCCATGGAGTTGATGACGCCGAGCTCGTACTCGAGCCGATGGGCGTATTGGTCGGGAACACCCCCGCCGAGCCGCTCCTTCAGCCCCTGCCTGGCGTCTTTCTCGAGGTTGCTCTCAAGGGTCTCACCCTCGGGGAGCTGCAGGTTGGGGAGCTTGTAGTCCCTGTCGCCGAGGGGAAGGCGCACGCTGCACCTTTCTGCTATGGCCACCGTGTTGTCGAGGGCGTCGGGGAGCTCGGCCCCGAAGAGAGCCTCCATTTCCTCGGGCGACCGGAGGTAGAAATCGTTTGAGGAGAAGGACATGCGTTTTTCGTCCTCCAGGCTGCTTCTCGTCTGGACGCAGAGCAGGATCTCGTGCCATTCGTGGTCTTCCCTGGAAAGATAATGGGCGTCATTGGTGGCGATGAGGGGGAAGTCATGTTCCCTGGCCATTTTGACTATGGCCCTGTTCACCACTGCCTGTTCTGGGATGGCGTTGTACATTACCTCGAGGAAGAAGTTCTCCCTGCCCATGATGTCCCGGTAGAGCATGGCCCGTTCAAGGGCTTCTTTTTCCCTTCCCTGGAGTATGAGCGTGGGGATCTCCCCTGCAAGGCATGCGGACGAGGCGATAAGCCCTGACTTGTACTTTGCCAGGAGGGTGTGGTCGATTCTCGGCTTCCCGTAGAACCCGTCGGTGTTGGCGATGGAGGTGAGCTTCACAAGGTTGTGGTATCCTTCATCGTTTTCGGCGAGCAGAAGAAGATGGTGGTTCCTGTTTCTCTTGTCCCTTGTGGTGTACCCTTCGGGGTCAACGTAGGCCTCGCAGCCGATGATGGGCTTCACTCCCGCGGATGTGCATTTATCGTAAAACTCCACGGCCCCGTACATGGCGCCATGATCGGTCATTGCCACGGCGGGCATTCCGTATTCCACGGCACGGGCTGCAAGTTCACCGCACCGTATGGCGCCGTCGAGAAGGCTGTATTCTGTATGGACATGAAGATGGACGAATTGTCGGGCCATTATCGATACTCCTTGGGTTGTATTCTGTGACCGGTGCGGGTACGTGATTCCGGGCGTTATTGTTCCCCCGCAGCGAGGTCTTCGGGAGGAATTTCCTCCTCGTGCTGTTCACGCTTGACGAGGACGACTTCCCCTCCGCCCCATTTCAGGACTTCTTCCACAAGCCCCCGAAAGGGAATGGCGCCGTCCTCCCCGTCTTCTTCAGGGGAAGATGCCGGGCGGATTCCAGGAGCGCCCTGAGTCGCCGTTCCCCTTTCACCGGCCGGAGATAGGGGTTCTTCCCCGCCCTGCTCTTCGGGAACCCGGAACAGGGGAATATTGGGCTTTGCCGTCTGCCACTGCTCTTCATCCATTTCCGTACCGCATCCGCCGGCCGAACAGGGACGGATTTCGCCGCCTCTTCGGAGGACGACGGACACGTCCTTTCCGAAGTACTCCTCCGCCCTCGTCAGGAGGGAGTAGGCGTTTCGTTCCGTCGAGAGTACCTCAAAGCAGTACGGCTCGTTTCCGGGGAAGGAGACGGTAATCCTGCGGTCTTCTATTTCAATTTCAGTGCCGGCAAGTGCGCAGTACAAAAGAAGATCCTTCCGGAAGAGCAGTTTTTCGAATCCGGGCCAGTTTTCAGGAGCAAGGGCCATCTCTTTCGGGAGGACCCCGTGCGCGCTCTCAGAAACCACAGCCGGGACAGGAGCCGGAGCTGCCGTCCCGGGAGCGGCAGCGGCGGGAGGGGAAAAGCGCCGTTTCTCCGCAGGCTTCTTTTCCACAGGTTTCCGCTCTTCCTCCACAGGCGATGAACGCCCGGTCCGGGACTCCGAAACTGCGGGGGATGCGGCGGATACGGCGGCCTCACCTGCAAGGAGCTCAATGGCCTTTGCGGAGAGGAGGCCGGAGAGGACATCGGAGCGGAGTCCCATGCGGACCTGGGGGATGATGCGGGAACAGTATGTCATCAATCCCGAAAGTTCATCGGTACTCCACCGGGGTTCCTCGGCAGCGAGGAACGCGGTCTCGTTTTCCGAGAGCGAGAGTGACGCAAGGGCCTTCCTGCCCCACTTTTTCAGGACCCAGAGGTTCCGGAAGAGGAGGAATACCCCCTCGACGACTCTCTGGGCCGAGGCTCCCTTCATGAACATCTCCTCAAGCCGGAGGAACGGTGACGCAGACCCCTCCTTCAGGGAGGAAACCCAGTGCTCGAGGTCCGCCATTGTACCGCCGCCCAGAAGATGACCCACTGCGGATGCCGAAAGTTCTCCGCTTCCGAGGGAAAGGGCCTGCTCCATCATGGAGAGCGCATCGCGCAGGGCCCCGTCGGACTGCCTGGCTATTTCCCGTACCGCCTCTTCCTCCCATTTCACATTTTCCCTTTCCGCGACTTCTATAAGCCTGGCGCGGATATCAGGAACGCTGATCCTCCTGAAGGGGATATGCTGGCATCTGGAACGTATGGTTGCCGGAACCTTGGAGGGCTCCGTGGTGGCGAGGATGAACGCGACGAAGGACGGGGGTTCCTCGAGTGTCTTCAGCAGGGCGTTGAATGCCGAAATAGAGAGCATGTGGACTTCGTCGATTATGTAGACCTTCCACCTGGAGGAGAACGGGGAGAGGGAAACGTGGGCCTTCAGTTCCCGGATCTCCTCGACCCCGTTGTTGGAGGCGCCGTCGATCTCGACGACGTCGAGGCTTTCCCCTGAAGAGATGGAGGTGCAGCCGGCACATTCGCCGCACGGTTCGTATCCGTCCTTCAGGGCTGTGCAGTTGAGTGCCTTGGCGAGGAGCCTGGCCAGGGATGTTTTCCCGCATCCCCTGGGCCCGGAGAAGAGGTACGCATGGCCTACCTGCTGTCTCTGGAGCGCCTTTTTCAGGACGTCCACAGCCATGTCCTGCCCTGCCACTTCGTCGAAAGTGCGGGGCCTGTACCGCCTGTAGAGGGATATCGTCATGGGAAATGCCTCCCCTTTTCCTGGTGATCCGGTGTCCCTGCCGCCGGGAACACAAAACCTTTTTCCGGAGAAAGAGAATCCGGAAAAGCGAATGAACCCCTGTTATTCTACATCAAAAAATCAGTGGAGGTATTTTGCTCCCTGGTGTTTCTGCCGGGCTTCCCCGAGGGACGCCACAAGGGCCGACCTCATGGAGTCAAGCGATTCGGAGCCTTCCGGCAGAGGTTCTCGGACTACGACCGACGGGCCGATCCGAAGCGCGTTTTTCCCGCCGACGGAAATAACCTGTATTTCATAGGGGGGAGTCTCCATCTGGAGAAACTCGTCGATTTTTTCGGCAGCTCCGGCGAGGAGCTTTTCACTGCCCGGTTTCCGGGGAAGGGACCAGATCTTCGTCTCATCGACGAAGAGGCAGATGGTTCCGTCATCTTTTCCCCTTATGGAGGATCGGAGGAGATTCAGCGCATTTTTCCGCCTGATGGGGAAACCGGCGTCCCTTGCCTCCCGGACGATGTATTCCACTCTTTCGGTCAGCTCGGGATGGGTCATGAACACCCCCGGGTCAACACAGGGACGCTTGAGCTGATCGTGGATCATGGCCTCAAGGCACGTGACCATGGCGGAGGCAGGATAGCCCGCCCGGATGAGGACCTTCAGTCCCTCCTTGTCAGCCTCCCTTTCGAGGTCCCTGCTGTAGGAGTTGGTAACCGCCACCTGGGCGAGGCTCGTGAGGATCATCGGCCCCGCGCTCCCCTGGGAGGCAACAAGCAGGACGAGCGCCGCAAGGGATATTTTCGACGAGCGGGCAGCCTGGATCATCACGTGGCGTTTGTCGGCGTGAATGAGTTCATGGGCGAGGATGGCTGCAATTTCAGCGTCGGACCTGAGAAAGCCGAGCATGCCTGTAGTGAAGTAGACAATGCCCCCGGGAAGGCTGAAGGCGTTCACCATTTCTTCCCGAACGACCCGTACCTCGTAGGGAAGGGGGCGTGATAAATAGGGAACCATGCGGTTGAGGGCCATGTTGAGCCGGGCGCTGAGGGCTGGGTCAGCCACCCGCTCCCATTGTTTTTCCACGTCAGCCGAGACTTTCTGCCCAAGGGATATCTCTTTCTGCATCTCATCGGCTCCCTTCGCGGCAAACGGCCTGCAGAACAGAAAAAGAACGAGCAGGAGGGGCAGCAGTTTTCTTCCGTTTTTTTTCATTACGCACTTCCTCCCATCAGCAGCCGCGGGCTGCTCTCCCCACGCCGGCATGTCCGCATGGAGGGCGGGAAGACTTTATGCCAGGCGTTCCAGTTCGACGAGGGGGAGGTATTCTTCCACAGCTTCCCTGCTTCGTATGCCCTTTCCCGTATGGGCTGCGCACTCCCAGGCCGAAGCCATGGAGAACCGTATGGAATCCTCCGGCGACATGCCTTCCTCACGTGCAACCACGAGGCCTGCGAGGAGGGCGTCGCTTGCGGAGAAGATGGATCGGACGCTTTTCCGGTCCGCAAGGGCCAGGTAGATGCCTGCCGGTGAGAAAAAAACGTCGCCGTAGGTCCTGTAGGAGGCTATGGCCCATTCCACGCCTTTCCCGTGAAGGCTTGATACGACTTCAATGAGGTTGTCGAGAGAGGTGAGCGACGTTCCCATGACCCTGGACATAAAGCGATGGTCAATCTTGACCATGGTGGGGCCGGCATCCAGCGCGGCCATGAGCGGAGGGCCTACGGCATCCACTACCGTGGGGATCCCCTTTTCCCTGGCAAGACTCACAAGTTCTCCGAAAATGCCTTCAGGGGCCCCCGGAGGCAGGGAACCTCCCATGATGACCATGCGCGTCCTCTGAAGGATCCTGGAGTACACCTTGCGGAATCGCTCCATGGCCTCGGGAGATATCTCCGGACCATGCTCGGAGATGCCCGTCTCCACGTGACCTGTCTCGTCAATTATGTAGACGTTCGTCCTCGTTTCTCCCGGCACGTGTACGAAGTTGGTCGTTATTCGGAATGCACTGAGCGCGTGGCGGATATATTCGCCGTTGAACCCCGCGAGGAATCCCATGGCGGTGGAGGAAAAGCCGAACTGCGCAAGCAGTGTCGATACATTGATCCCTTTTCCCCCTGCAGTCCGGCTGCTTTTTCCTGCCCGTATCCATCCGCCGGGGCGAAGTTCCGGTACGATGTATTCTTCATCCACTGCAGGATTGAGTGTAACAGTGAGGATCATTGCCTGCCCTCCCCGGATTCAGGAGGGCGCCCCGCGTTCAGGCCGGGGCGCCCTCGGGATTCATTACTGGCGGTTCAGAAACTCGGAAGCCCCGGCTGCTGTCTCGAGGGTTTTCATTTTCTCGACTGCGCCGGAAGCAAGCGTGACCATGGCCGGAAGGGACGGAATCGAGAATTTTTCCACCATGCGGAAATTTTTGTATCCGTCCACGAGAGCGACTTTCATTCCGGCATCCCTGGCGAGGGCTTCCACTTCATCGGAAAGTTTGACCTGTTCGCGGTCAATGCTGGAGTAGAAGAGAGCCGTCACATGCTCGGGCTCAAGGAGAACGGACCGAAGGTGCACCTGCTCGTTGATGTAGGCGGATGCGCTCATTGCCGCTATGGCGCCGTCCGAGGCAGCGGTCACGACCTGGCGGAGCCCCTTGTCCCGCACGTCGCCGGCTGCGAAAATACCTTCCACGGAGGTCTCCATGGAATCGTCGGTCTTTATCCAGCCGCCTTTCGAGGCTTCCACAAGACCCTTCACAGGCTCATCATGGGGAGACTGGCCGACGAACATGAAAACACCCGCAACGGGGAGATCGGAAACTTCTCCGGTCTTTATGTTTTTCAGCACAAGGTTTTCCACCATGCCGTCCCCTTCGATCTTCTCCACCACCGTATTCCACACTGGCACGATCTTCGGGTTGGAGAGCGCCCGATCGACCGCAGCACGGTCGGCCCGGAACTCGTCCCTCCGGTGGATGATGTAGACCTTCGAAGCAAAGGTAGTCAGGTACTCGCCTTCCTCGACAGCGGTGTTCCCACCGCCGACAACGGCGATCTCTTCGCCTTCGAAGAAGGCCCCGTCGCACACGGCGCAGTAGCTGACGCCCTGGCCGATATGTTCGGCCTCCCCTTCGCACCCGAGCCTGCGAAAATAGGCACCTGTCGCGATGATGACGGCTTCTGCTTCAATTTCGCCTTTATTGGTTTTGATGACTTTCGTTCCGTCCCGTACCTCAACTGCGGTTACATCGACATCGCGAAACTCTGTTTTGAATTTTTCAGCGTGGCTCCTGAACATGGCCGCAAGCTCCGGTCCGGTGGCATGTTCCACTCCGGGCCAGTTCTCGATTTCTTCGGTGATGTTGATCTGACCGCCGGGCACGCCTTTTTCAAGAAGCAGCACATCAAGCCCTGCACGTCTTCCGTATATGGCGGCAGAAAGTCCTGCAGGTCCCGCACCGATGATAACCAGTTCTCTTTTTTCCATGGTGTTATTATCCCTCCAGATGTTGGTCCGTTATGTATCTCTGATGAAAACGCAACAGCTATTCTCAGGGAATTATACACGAATCCAGGCGGCTACGCGAGGCTTGGCTGACAAATCATGGAATATTCCCTTAAATTCAAGGCTAGAAGGCGCAATTTCCCGTAGCTGCTCTCCCTGGGGTCCGTCCCCTATCTCGAACAGCATCCATCCTCCCGGCCGGAGATTTTCCGGTCCCCGGTCGAAGAGTTCCCTGTACCAGCGAAGCCCGTCAGGACCTCCGTCGAGGGCGGATACAGGTTCATGGAGCACTTCCCTCATAAGGGACGGAATGCGGGCCGTGGGGATGTACGGGGGGTTGCTGACGATCAGGTGAAAACCGCCCCTCGGGACGGGGATGTCGGCGGGAGTCCTGGAATGCCAGAGAAGGCAGCGCGAAAGGAGGCCGGAGGCGTTGAGGTTTTTCCAGGCGAGGCTGACAGCGGCGGCGTTCGCGTCCGCTGCCACGGCTGAAAGACAGGGACGTTCCCCGAGGAGTGCCATGGGAATGCACCCGCTGCCGGTGCCCCAGTCGAGAAAAATCCCTTCTTCGGGAAGCAGTTCGAGGGCCTTTTCGACGAGAAGCTCCGTCTCGGGGCGCGGGATGAGGACATTCGGGGCAACGGAAAGCGTATGGCCGTAAAATTCCCACGAGCCGAAGATATACTGAAGCGGTTCCCCTTTGGCCCTCCGCCCCGCCATGTCCGCGAGGCGAGAGACCGTTTCCCCGTCCAGGGGGGCGTTCGGCTCAGCTGCGACAGCTGACCGGGAAAGGCCCGATGCCTCGGAGATCATCAGATACGCTTCGAGGCCCGGAGAGGACACGCCGGCATCCCGAAGAAGACCGGTTATCCATATCCGGGCATCAGACACGTTCATTTATTCCGCCTCTATGGTGTGCAGCCTTTCCGTCTGGTCTGCTACGGTCATTGCGTCCACGAGATCGTACAGGTCTCCGTCGAGATACTGGTCGAGCTTGTAGAGAGTGACGCCGATACGGTGGTCTGTGATCCGGTTCTGGGAATAGTTATAGGTCCGTATGCGCTCGGATCTGTCGCCGGTGCCTATCTGGCCCCGCCTCTCCGAGGCCAGTTCATCGTTCTGCTTCTGGAGCTGGGCGTCGTAGAGCTTGGCCCTCAGGTAGGCCATGGCCTTGACCCTGTTCTTCAGCTGGGACCTCTCGTCCTGGCAGGTAACCACTATCCCGGTGGGGATGTGGGTTATGCGCACCGCCGAGTCGGTCATGTTCACGTACTGCCCGCCAGCACCGCTTGACCGGTAGGTATCGATCTTCAGATCTTCGGTGCTGATTTCCACCTCGACGTCCTCGGCCTCGGGGAGAACAGCGACCGTTGCGGTTGAGGTATGGACCCTTCCTCCCGCCTCGGTAGCGGGAACACGCTGGACGCGGTGGACGCCGCTTTCAAACTTGAGCTTGCTGTACACGCCATTTCCGTCTATGCGGAAGATGATTTCCTTGTATCCTCCGATGCCTGTCTCGTTGTAGTCGAGGACTTCTATCTTCCAGCCCTCGCGCTCGGCGAACCTGCTGTACATGCGGAAAAGATCGGCTCCAAAGAGCGCAGCCTCCTCTCCTCCCGCTCCACCCCGGATCTCCATGATGACGCTCTTTTCGTCATTCGGGTCTTTCGGAAGAAGAAGAACCTTTATCTGCTGCTCAACGGACTCGAGAAGGGGCTCCTTCTCGGCAAGCTCTTCCCGCGCCAGTTCCGCCATCTCGGGATCGGAGCCGTAGGCAAGGCTTTTGGCCTCCTCCACGTCCCGGGCGATCTTCCTGTATTCCCTGAACTTGTCGACCACGGGCTGAAGCTGGGAATGGCGTTTTGCGAGGGTCTGAAGCTCCCTGAGGTTTTTCTGCATGGAGGGATCGGCCATCTTGGCCTCGATGGCATCAAAATCCCTTTCCAGTTCTTCGAGTTTGCCTATGTAGTTCATTCCGACACCTCAGAAACAGGTCCGAGTTTTTTCCCCAGGGCGGCTTCAAGGGAGGCCAATGCAACCTCGATCTGGCTTTCGTCAGGTTCACGGGTCGTTATATACTGAAAGGACATGGCGGGAGCCATGAGAAGCCGGCCAATCACCCCCGCGCAGGACGCCCCCTTGATGATTTCGTAGGAGATGCCCATCACAAGGGGAAGAAGGACGATCCGGCTGCCGATGCGCCAGAGGATGGAACCGTGCCCGGCGAGGGAGAAAACGATAATGCTTACCGCCACGACGATCAGGAGAAAGGACGTGCCGCAGCGGGGGTGTATCCGTGAATAGTTCCTGATGCCGGCAACAGTCATTTCCGCGCCGGCCTCGTAGGCGTTTATGGTCTTGTGTTCGGCGCCGTGGTACTTGAATACCCTGCGGATCTCACTCCACATGCCGATTCCCGCGACATAGGCGATGAAAACAATGCCACGGGCGCACCCCTCGAGGATGTTCTTCCCCATGAGGCCGATACCCCATGCCCTTACGGCCAGATCCGAAAGCCACAGGGGAAGGGCGATGAAGAGCCCCACCACCGCGAGTATTGCGACAGCCACGGTGACGAACATTTCCTTCGCGGTGATCTTTTCCTCTTCACCCACGGCGATCTGGGCGGACCTGTCGAGGGCCCTGAACCCGACCGTCATCATCTCGATCATGGTGACCACACCGCGGATAACGGGGAGCTTCCACGGCATGGAAGAAGTCCACGGCCTGTTGCTCCACGTCTCTGTTTCGATCATTCCGTCAGGTTTCCTGACCGAAAGTCCCCATTGGGCGGGTCCCTTCATGAGGACTCCTTCTATGACCGCCTGTCCCCCTACGGGGATCCTTCGGTCTTCTGCACCTTCAGCAGGAAGGAGAAAAAGCGGCATCAGTATTTTTTTCATCTTCACCTCAGGACTCTTCCTCGTTCAGGAGGGATTCAAGAGATTCATAGGGTTTTCCGCAGGGGTTCATCTCCCTGCATTCCCCATAAATTACACACGTGGGCCCGGCCGTCCTGAAAAGGAGGGGCGCTGCCCGGCGAGCCTCGCGAAGCATTTTTCTCGCGAGATCCCGTATTTCCCACTGCGCCCTCCGGCAGAGCCGGAGAGTGAAAAAATGATGGAGCTCACGGGCATTCATGGTCATAACGAGCCGCGTGGACCATCCGTGAGGCAGGATGAACCGGGCATCCTCCTTCGGGATACCGGCTTCCACCATCTCACGGTAAAGCCGGTGCGCCTGGTCGGCAAGGGCCGAAAATTTCCCCGCGAAAACAGGACTGCCGGCTACGGACAAAGGCATTATGACGTCGGGGCTGTCCATGGACACATACCGCTGGCTCTGCTGGCTGAAGGAGGCTATCCTGTGCCTGACCAGCTGGTGTGAGGCCACCCTGCTGAGCCCGTCTATGGCAAAGGTAAAGGACGCATGCTCAAAGGGGGAAAAATGACCGCTTTCCCAGAGATGGCCCAGCAGTTTTTCGCTTTTCCCGGAGGATTCATCCACGAAAAGGTCAGCAGCGGAGACATCGCTGTAGCAGAGCCTTGCCGCCGCCGCCACAACGGCATCAGGCGAGGGCGTTGACGCAATGAGAAGAACACGGCATGTCATGTAATGTTTCTCCCCTTTCTGCCTGGCGCCTCCAATGCTGCAGAGGCCGCAAAAAATGAAAAAACAGCCAGGGTCGCGTTTCAGGCGGCTCCGGCTGAAAATCGGCTTTCAAAAAAGGGAAGGCATCGCCTCCGCCTTCTACTGGTCTGACGTTTCCCGCTGGCCGTAGTTGATGCCCTGGTACTTTTTCTGGAACTTCTCGAGCCGGCCGGCCTCTGTGAGCACACGGCTGCCCTTTTTGCCGGTGTAGAAGGGATGGCAGGCAGAACAGACGCCCACACGGATCTCCTTACTAGTGGAGCGGGTCTCGAACGTATTGCCGCATGCGCACGTCACCGTGCAGTTCTCGTAGCGCGGGTGGATATCCTTTTTCATCTATGTGACACCTCCGAAAAAAATCGTGACTCGTTCATTGTCACCAAACAAACAGAAACTTTATCACAGGAACTTCTGAGGTGCAAGGGTCATTTCAGTCTCCCTTTTCCCCTTTCCTTTTTTTCAGATATGCATGACCCCGAGGCCGCAGCGCTCGTGGTGGGCAACGGCGTGATATGCCGTATCCCCCATGACTGCAACGGAGATCCATTTGCTGTTCCTGACGATGGCGATTTTCGCACCTACGCTCGCCTCGAGCATGCCCACGGAGAGAAATCCCTCAAGGGCTTCAAGTGCCGCATGCATGAGGGCATGCATCTCGTTCCTTCTCTTTTCAACAACGCCTGCATTCAATGACGCACCTACCAGGGCCCTGGTGATTTTCTGGGGAAGGTCTCCCGCAAGTCCTCCCACCTCTGTGGCAACCGATTTCCACCCGATGGAGGCAAGTTCTTTCTTGAAAATGACCTCTGCGTCATTGCTGGTGGTGGCGGCAAGGAGGAGGGCTGCCCTGCCCACCTGGCTCTCGTCCGCAATGTGAATTTTCAGGTTCAGTTCAATTCCCGTTCTGTCTTTCTCCCCTTCTCTGCCCCTGACGTTGAAATCGAGGGACACCGGATCCCTTTCTTTACCATGGTTTTCCGGGCGCCGCTCTTCTTCCGTTTCTTCGACGATCCCTGCTTCCATTTCAGAGGACTCTTCCTCCAGTTCGTCCTGCGGCGTGTTGAAAATCTTCTTCCAAATCACTGCCCAACAGCTCCTCTCTGGTGATTTCTACAGTTCATTATAGTTGAAGGGGGGAAAAGAGTCACTCAATCAACAGATATTCGGATCACATTATGGACTTACGGCCATGAAACGACTTAGAATTAAAAATAAGTAAAAGTTCTTGAATACAGCACCTTCAGGTTTTATACTATGGATACACGATGTACCCTTCGATAGAGGTTTCGCGCTTTCGGAAAAAGGGAAGAGTTTCCTTCAACAAGGCGGTAAACCATTATCAATATGAAATGAAAGGGGCTTCCGCATGAAAAAGACCGTGCGCGTCACTCTGGCATTACTGTTTGTTGTCTTCATTTCCACAGGGGCATGGGCTGCAAAGACCTTCATCTCCATTGCAACCGGGGGAACCGGGGGAACGTACTACCCGCTCGGCGGGGGGATCGCCGAAATAGTCACCAGGAAGGTGCCTGATTTTCAAGTGACTTCAGAGACGGGAAACGCCTCCGCTGCGAACATCATGCTCATAGGAACCCGCCAGGTGGAAATGGCCCTGGTCCAGAACGACGTGGCCTACTGGGCCTCAAGGGGAATGCTGCCCTTCAGGGAAAAGGTGGAAAATATCCGCGCCGTTGCATCCCTTTACCCCGAACATCTCCACTGCATTACCCTCAAGGACAGCGGGATCACAGATATCAAAGACATCAGGGAAAAACGGGTGTCGGTGGGCGCGCCGGGGTCGGGAGTCCTTGGGGATGTGGGTGCCGTTCTGAACGCAGCAGGACTGAAATACTCGGATATGAGCACCGATTTTCTCGACTTTAACAGCACCACCAGGCGGTTCAAGGAAGGGCAGCTCGACGTGGGATTTGTGGTCGCCGGATATCCGACCTCATCCATCACGGATCTTGCAGCCACTCACGATATTGACCTGGTAAGCTTCAGCGACGATTTTATGGCAGCGTTACTTGCTGATCACCCGTTCTTTGTAAAGGACTCCATTCCTGCGGGGACCTACCAGGGGATCGACCGAAACGTCCAGACTCCCGCAGTGCTTGCAATGCTTGTCTGCGATGCCGCCCTGCCCCAGGACGTGGTGTACAGGTTCACCAGGGCACTCTGGGAAAACGTCTGCGATCTTCAGAAAGTACACGAAAAGGGGAAGTATATCACTCTTGAAACCGCCCTGGACGGAATTTCCGTTCCGGTCCACCCCGGGGCCGCGAAGTTCTACGGGGAGAAGGGAATAACCGTCCCGGCCTTCAAATAGAGAAACTGCGAAAAACGGAATGGATGTGTCATGCTGAACAGGCGGCCCGGAAATCAGGGCCGCCTGTTCATATATTCCTTCACTGCATCTATCCAGGGCTCAGACCTCATTACGGGAGACACTCCGTTCAGCCAGTCCGCCCTGCCGCCTCCTCTCCCGCTGAGAGAAGGGGTTTCTTTCAGGAACAGGGAAAAGTCCCGGGGTATGCTTTTCCCCCTGTAGAGGAGAAACGATCCGTTATTTCCGTCCTGGTCCGGGAGCAGGAGAATGCAGACGGCATCGGGATGGGCCTCGGACCATTTTCTCGCCGGAGCGGCCACCATTTCACGGGAGAATCCGGGAAGAACGCAGATGCCTATGGAGTATCCGCCGCATTCGTACCCGGTTATGGGCAGTGCAAGTAACTGTGCCGCCCGCTCGAGCATTTTTCCGAGCGCCCCGTTTTCCTCCCGGAGGCCGGTGAATACGCTTTCCACCTGGTTCAGCCTGCAGCCTATCCTGCGGACAAGCCTCCGGGCTGCCTCGCTGTATTCCCGGCGCATTTCGGCCCCGTTCACGGTGAACTTGATCTCCCAATCGGGTGCTGTCCCCCGGTATCCGGTCACGAAGAGATCTCCGACCTCCCCCGTGGAGGATACATGGCTTCCCGAGCAGGCGATGGTGTCAAAACCGGGGATTCGGACAACCCTGATGGTTTCGTCTTCGATCCGGTCCCAGTTGCCCTTGATGCCGGGGAGTTTCTCCGCCTCCTCCTTCGAAAGCAGAACGGTTTCAACGGGAAGGTCCCCGGCAACGATCCTGTTGCCTTCCTTCTCCGCTTCGAAGAGCATATCCCAGCAGATCTCGCCGTTCCAGGTGAGATAGACGGATGTCTCGGTACAGTCAACGGCAACCTTGTAGACCCGGAGCCCCGGATAGGATTTTTCGAGAGCTCTCGAGAGGATGTGCTCACCAGTGTGCATTCTCGAGAGGAGGCGATGCCGTTCAAGGTCCGCCTCTCCTTTCACTTCCATTCCAGGTGCAGGGGAACCCCTTTCCGCTTTTCCCGTTACAGCCACTCCTCCATCCCTTTTTTCCGTGTCATCGATGTGGAAACGGAAATCCTCCCCCCAGAGGGTTCCCGAGTCCCCGGGCTGCCCTCCGCCGGAAGGATGGAGTTCTGCCCCCGAGAGGAGAAGGGTGAATTTCTTCTTTTTTTCGTCCGATGTCAGAACCTCCAGAATGGTCGCCCTGAAGCTCACGTTCACCGCCCCTTTCCTGCCGATGTTAAAATAGCACAAAGCCGGGAATTATCCCGGCTTTACAGTTTACTATGGCGCGCCTGTGGCGATTCGAACGCCAGACCCTCGGCTCCGGAGGCCGATACTCTATCCGCTGAGCTACAGGCGCATATGCCGCCCCAAAAGGCGAAGCTTATTCTACCCTCGAATGGAGGAACCGTCAAGGAGCGGGAAATTGTCATTCAATATGACGGCTGATACCGGGACCAGGTCATAAAAACCTCGTGGCCGATGCTCAATGTTCCGGCATGACGGGAACATTGGAGTGTAATACTTTTCATTCCGGCCCGAAAATATTTCCTGATAATAATTGAAACAGTTTTTAATTGCTTCTTGTCAAAAAAACCCCCCGGGTTCATACTTATATAAGCCTCAGGACTACAGTACCAGAAATCAGCCGGCAGATCATTCCAAATCCGCCTTGGGGAAATACGAAATTTCCCAAGATATTCAGTCCGCGGAGGTTCCCATGCTCGACAAAAAAACACTTCTCATCGTCGCCGCGATCGTTCTTTCAACTGTTGTGGTAACCGGGGGGATGTTCATTCTGGCCGAACGCTTCGACCGCAGATTCGCTCTCGAATCTGAGATCGCAGAGCTTAAGGCGGAAAAAGCAGGGCTTGAAGCCCTTCCGGACCAGGCACTGAAGACGCTCCACCATGAGCGGCTGCTCCATTTCAATGGCACACCGCAGCAGACTCACGACAGGGAGTGGCTGTATAAGCGTCTCCCTGACCGGGTATAGGGCCTGCACGCTTTCCAGCCGGAACTTTTGTCAGGATTCGATCTTTTGCTTTTCCAGGAATTCCTTCAGGACACGGGCGTGGGTGTGTTCTTCGTCCTTAGCGGCATGTATAAGGGTCACGGTTCCCCGGGCTGCGTGCTCCCTGATAACCGGCACAGCGTCCCGGTTATTCTCCAGCTCCCCGAAATAACGGGTCCTGAATTCCTCCCACTTCGTCGGATCGTGACAGAAATCCTTTCTGAGTTCAGGGCTTGGGGCGGCATCCTTGAGCCAGAGATCGATGCCTGCCTTTTCCTTTGAGATCCCTCTCGGCCAGAGCCTGTCCACGAGGATCCTGAAACCGTCGTTCGGGTCTGCCGGTTCGTAAATGCGCTTCAGCCGAATGGTCATGCTTTCGCCTCCTGTGCCTTGGGGCCGGCCTGAAAAGAATGTTCGGCCCGATTTCGTTTGACTTCTCTTCCTCTCATCTCAACGCCTGAATGAAACCACCGTCACTCCGAAACCTCCCTCGGAGGGTTCACCGAGACGGTAGGAAGCAACGTATTTCAGCGAGGCGCAGAGAGCATGCACCTCCCGGCGAAGGACGCCCTCTCCCCTGCCGTGAATGACGGTCACCTGGTCGTACCCCAGCCGCATTGCCTGATCAAGATACCGTTCCACGACCGGGAGCGCTTCATGGACGTTCATCCCTCTTACCATGACGGAAGGGGGGACCCTGTCAGGTGCAGAGGAGGAGTGTTCCTGCACCGTGATGGCTTTTGGCTTCTTTTCGGTCGGAACAAGTTTTTTTACGTCCACTTCCATCTTCATGGCACCGGCCCTGAGGATGGCACGGCTGCCCTTCAGCGACTCTATGACGCCCGCCACACCTGTTCCGGCGACCTGGGCGATCCCTCCGACAACTGGTGTGAAGCCTGAGGACGGAATGTTCCGAAGAAGGCGTTTTTCCTGGTTCTGCTCGAGTTTCTTTCGTTCAGTGCGCACTTTCTCACCTGATTCCCGTATTTGCCTGTGGACTGCAGATTTTGCCGCGTCTTCGAGGCTTTTCAGCAGATCGCGGCTTGACTGCTCCGCCTTTTCAAGTATGGCGGCAGCTTTTTTCTCAGCCTCGGAGAGCATTCTGTCCTTCCTGAATTCTATTTCCCTCATTTTTTCAGAGTACAGTTCCCGCTCCTCAGTGAGTTTTTTCCGGAGCAGCGCAGCCTCGCTTTCTTCCCTGTCAAGCCATGCCTTTCGCTCGTTCAGTTCGGCAATCAGGTCCTCCACGGGCACTTCCATTTCACTGAGCGCCTTCCTGGCCTTTTCAAGCACATTCTGCGGAAGGCCGTATTTCCGGGCTATAAGTATGGCATTGCTTTTCCCGGGAACGCCAAGGAGCATCCGGTACGTGGGAGACAGGGATTCGACGTCGAACTCCATGCTGGCGGTCTCGACTCCCGGGGCTGTCAGGGCATATTGTTTCACCGGGTTGTGGTGGGTGGTGGACAGGGTCAGCCCCTTCTCTCTCGTGAGCGTGTCGAGGATGGCAATGCCGAGGGCGGCCCCTTCCTGGGGATCGGTGCCTGCTCCGAGCTCGTCGAGAAGGACCAGGGACATGCGGTCAGACTTCTCGAGGATGGAAATGATGTTTTTTACATGGGCGCTGAAAGTCGAGAGGTTCTGCTCAATGCTCTGTTCATCACCAATATCGGCGAAGATGGAGCTGATTTTCCCCACCACGGAGTCTTCTTCAGCCGGCAGGGGAAGGCCGCACCAGGCAAGGTAGACGCAGACTCCCGCCGTTTTGAGGACCACTGTTTTCCCTCCCGTATTGGGGCCCGTGATGACAAGGCTGCGGAACCTGTCCCCGCATTTTATGGAAACGGGGACTGCGGCATCTCCGAGAAGGGGGTGCCGCGCGTCATGAAAGGAAAACATGGTCTTTTCGGTGAGCTGGGGGAGCTTCCACTTTTTTTCGTGGATGACCGCAGCGGCACCGTAGAAGAGATCGAGCATGGCCAGGACTTCTTCTGTTTCTCCCAGGGGGCGCTCTTTCGACAGGAGTTTCCTCGTAAGCTGCCTGAATATGGCTTCCTCTTCCTCCCGCTCATCACGGACCCTGAGAGCGAGCCGGTTGTTCAGCGGGACCAGCGAGGCCGGCTCCATGTAAACCGAGCTTCCCGAACCTGACCGGTCGACCACGGTTCCCGGGAAGCGGTTCACGAATTCCTGCCTGACGAGAAAGACAAAGTGACCGTTCCTGTACGCGGTGACCCTTTCCTGGAGCATATGGGAGAGGGAGGGATTGTCGAGAATGCCCTGCGCGGCCCTTCGGACCTGCCGCCGGAGAGATTCAAGGTCTCTGCGTATTTCGGCAAGGGCGGGGGACGCGGAATCATAGAGCCTGCCCCCGTCATCGAGGACCCCGAGTGCGTCCGCTTCATCGGAAAAATCCCTTGCCTGGCGGTATGGCCCTTCTAAAAGGGGATAGACCCCCCTGTATTTTTCAAGGTGTTCCCTGGTCATCCGGGAAAGGGCAAGAAAACGTGCCGCGGCAGCGAGTTCCTCGCCGGAGAGCATTCCGGATCTTTTTGCCTCTGCGAGGAGGGGGGAAATGCAGGGGGCGCTGTTCCACGGCCATTCGCCGAAGCTGTCCCTGCATGAAATATAGTTCCTGAAGAGTTCCATCCGTTCCTGAAGCGCTTCAATAGAGGCACGGGGACGCAGGGAGGCAAGGGCTGACAAGCCGAGTTCGCCCCTTACCCTGGAGGCGAACTCGGCGAGGATCTTCGAGATCTCAAGGATTCTCAGTATATCTTCACTGACCTGCATTCGCTTCTCCCGTATCTGAAGGGAAAAGGGGCGGAAGGTTCAGGCTGGGAAGCGAGAAACCTTCCGGAAACAGTCCGTGGTTCTGCAGAAACGTCTGGATATTCGGCCAGGCCGCATCCGCTCCGCGCATGACATAGCTGGATCCCATCCACTCCGTGGGGAAGAAGGGCGAGTATGTTGTGATGCCCACATAGAGGAAAAGGATCAGGACTCCGCCTTTCAGTATTCCGGCAGCGAAACCCAGTATTCTGTCGGCGAAGGTGAGGGAAGCGAATTTGATGAATGCCCTGACTATACGGCAGAGCGAAGCTGCCAGGACAACAACCGCAATGTAGATGGCCATCATGAACCCCACGGAAACCATGGATTCGTTCGCTCCGGGGGTCATGGACATCAGCCAGGCAGCCGGAACGGAGGAGTATTTCCATGCAAGGAATACGCCTCCGAGGGTGCCGATAATGGAGAAAATTTCCCCCGTCAGTCCGCGGAAGAGTCCCCGAAGGGCAAAAGTAGCCACGATCAGGGCAATGGCGGAGTCAAAGACAGATGCAAAGGTAAAGGTCATAGGGACTCCTCATCCTTCAGTTCGATAAGTGATTTTTCCAGCTTTCTTCCCAGTTTTTCCAAAATCCACGCCAACTGCAGGCAGGAAAGGAGAAGCAGGTTCTCCTGGTCAAGGGAACCGGCGAACTCCTGTGTGATCTCTGCCGACAGGGAGGAGATCCCCCTGAGGCTTTCATCGTCCAGGGTGGTCTTCAGGAAATAGGATTTCTTCCCTATCTGGATGGTCACTTCACGAAGGGAGGCGTCCACTCCTAAGGTCTCCTTTCACCTCTGCCGTCGTTGTTGACTGGCTGAGGCTGGGATTGGGGCTGCCTGTTCTCGGGAAGAATGGAGCTCAGTTTCTCAAAAAGCGTCTTCATCTGTCCCTCGACCTGGCTCTTTTCCCTTTGGAAAGCCAGCTTTTCCCTTTCAATAATCTCAAGATTCCGCTGGTTTTCCTTCGACACGCGGATACATTCAAGCTCTTTTTCGGCGAGTTTATTCTTCAGCTCGTTATTCTGGAGGCGAAGCTGGTCCCTTTCGTTTTTCAGGGATGCCATCGCCTCTGAGATCCTGTCCGCCAGCTGTTCAATATGGCTGATCGTCACCATTTTCCGGATTCCTCCTATCGTAGGATATAGCCCAGGGCTTCCAGTTTTTTCCGCACACAGGCGTGGACACTGTCGACCTCGCTGTCGGTGAGTGTTTTGTCATCCCGCTGGTACGCCAGAGAAAAAGCGAGGCTGCGATGTCCCTCGGGTACCCCTTTGCCCACGTAGATATCGAAAAGACGGACGTTCCTCAGCAGTTCCCCCGCTTCCCCGCGCATGTGGCGGACGACGTCCTCCATGGGGCTCTCCGAGGGGACGAAGAGGGAGATGTCTCTGTAGACGGGGGGGAACTGCGAGCTCTCCCGGAATGAGGGGAGAACATCTTTCTCATAAGGTTCAAGGTCGAGTTCAAAGGCATAAAGGGGTGCACAATCCAGCTCTCTCTCAATGGAAGGTTTCAGACGGAGCAGGTACCCTACCTTCCTGCCGTCCTGTTCGATCCGGGCGGTCTGACCTCCGTGCCCGAAGGGTTCCTCGCCCTGCACGAACTTCAGCGATACATACCGGCTTCCGGCAATGGCCAGGATGTCCCCCTTGAGGGAGAAGAGATCCTCGGCTTCCTGCGGTCCGTATGGAAGCCTGGGATCCCTGCCTCCGTAAACGAGACCTGCAATGCGTTCAATTTCTTCATGGCCGCCCTCCTCGAGCGGGAGAAAAACCCTTCCGAGCTCAAAAACCATCAGGGAAGACTTCCAGCCTGCAAGGGCGGTCTGCTCTGCGCTGCGCAGCAGACCTGGCAGGAGGGTCGTCCTCATGACGGACTGCTCTCCGCTCAGGGGGTTGGCAAGCTCAAGGGGACGTGCCCTTCTGTCATTCTCCGGAAGCCTGAGAAGCTTCACGAATGAGGGGGACAGGAAGCTGTAGTTTACGAGCTCAACGTATCCCCTGGAAAGAAGTGTTCTGCGCATGTCGCCTTTCAGGCGCGTAACGGATCCGATATCTCCCCTGCCGTAAAGAACCTGGGGAAGTCTCGGCTCCATGGTTTCATTATACCCTCGTATGCGCCCGACCTCCTCCAGGAGGTCTTCCTCTATGGTGATATCGGGACGCCATGAGGGAACGGTGAAGGTCCGCTTTCCCTCTTCCGCGGATATTTCTTTCAGCCCGAGCCTCTGCAGGATCTGCGACGCTTCATCGAGATCTCCCGTGAGGAGTATTTTCTGCAGCATCTTCCCGGTAAGGTTCACGGTCACCGGGTCTTTCCGCACAGACGAAGCGCTCCGGATGACGTAGGCGGATTCGGCGCAGCCCCATTCTTTCAGGAGGGCCGCGATATAGTTGAGCGCGATTTCGGCAAGGGCGGAATCGACAGTCCGGGCATACCGGAACGCCGCCTCGGAGTTGATGCCCAGTCTCCGGGAAGTCCTGCTCACCCGTATTGCGTCGAAGGAGGCCGACTCGATGTACACGCTGCGGGTTTCAGGGAGGATCTCGCTGTTCTCGCCTCCCATGACCCCGGCGATGCCGATGGGGTTCCCTCCGCTGGTTATGAGGAGGTCTGTATCCTGAAGAGAGTGGTTCCTGCCGTCAAGGGTTTTGATGGTCTCTCCCTGAACAGCCGGGCGGACGGTGATCTCCGGCGCCGCAAGGCGTCCCGCATCGAAGGCGTGGGTCGGCTGGCCCAGGGTGAGCATGGCAAGGTTGGTTGCGTCCACCATGTTGGATATGGGCCTCATGCCGAGGAATGAGAGGGCGATGCGTACCCGAAGGGGCGACACGCCCGGAACAAGGCCGGTCGCAAGACCGAGGCAGTATTTTTTGCATCCGTCGTCCTCAAGGGTGATCCCCCTGAATTCTGACGGCCATTCCTTCGGCTCCGCCGGTGCCTGAGTTTGTGCGGGGTCGTTCTTCCACGCCGTGCCGGGAAAGAGCGCGTAGACCTCCCTGGCCACTCCGAGCAGGCTGAGCAGGTCTCCCCTGTTGGGGGTGATTGAAAGGTCAAGGACGGCGTCGTCAAGCCCGAGCCATTTCTTCGCGTCCTCACCGACAGGGGCATCCGGGGAAAGGCGGAGTATGCCGAATTCGTCGGCCGCCTCCGGAACTCCGAGTTCTTCCGCCGAGAGAAGCATTCCTTCGCTTTCGACGCTGCCGAAGCTCCTGGTGCCCAGGACGGAGCCGTCAGCGAGCACTGCGCCGGGACGCCCGTACGGGACCCTGTCCCCCGCCGAGAGGTTGGGGGCGGCCGTAACAGCCACAGCCGTACCAATTCCGTCGTTCACGGCTGCAACAAAGAGGGAGTCCTTTTCAGGGTGCCTCTCAAGCTTTTCGATGAGGGCTATCCGCACGTCTTTGAGCTGCCTGCAGGGATATTCAATGGATTCCACTTCGCATCCCGTGAGGGTAAGCCTTCCGGCGACTTCTTCAAGGGACGCGGGTATCGAGATGATATCGTTGAGCATATTCCAGGATATGAGCATCAGAGAGCCCTCCCCGAGAGAAGATAGGGGACGTTGCCTTCAAAGAGGACGCGCAGGTCGGTAAGCCTGTATTTCAGCATGGCGAGCCGGTCCAGCCCCACTCCCCATGCAAAACCGTTGTATACCTGCGGATCGATTCCCCCGTACCGGAGCACAGTGGGGTGCACCATTCCGAGCCCTGCGACCTCGAGCCACCCCGTACCCTTGCATATTCTGCAGGAGGGGTTTTTGCCCGAGCATTCCACGCATTCTATGTCAAGCTCCAGCGAGGGTTCGGTGAAAGGGAAATAGCTTGCCCGGTACCGTGCCTTGAGAGAGCGGCCAAAAAGCGCCTGCATGAGTGCCTCCAGGCAGCCTTTCATGTCGGCCACGGAAATATCCTTCTCCACCAGCAGCCCTTCGAGCTGGTGAAACATGGGAGAATGAGTGGGATCACTGTCACGCCTGTAAACTTTCCCCGGGCACACGATGCGGATCGGGGCGCCGAACCTGAGCATGGAGCGTACCTGCACGGGCGAGGTGTGGGTCCGCAGAAGCTTTCCGTCAGGGAAATAGAATGTGTCCTGCATATCCCTGGCAGGGTGGGACGCCGGGATATTGAGCGCCTCGAAATTGTGGAAGTCATCCTCTATCTCGGGGCCGAGAGCCACGGAAAACCCGAGGCCGGCAAGTATTTCCACCACATCCTGGGTAAGCTGGGCAACAGGATGTATGCCGCCCCATATTCTGCCCCTGGGGGGAAGGGTGACGTCCAGCCTGTTTTTCCGCTCCTCCTCCGCAGATTCGGCTTCCTCTATCTGTGTCTTTCTCGATGCCAGGCGCTGCTCCATTGAATCCCGGAGAGAGTTTATCGCCTCTCCCGCCGCGGGGCGCTCCTCGGCGGGAAGAGATCCGAGCTTTTTCAGGAAGGAGGTCAACGATCCTTTTTTTCCGAGAAAGGCCACCTTCACCTGCTGCAGTTCATCTGAAGCGGCCACTCCGGACAATCGTTCCGCGAAGTCTTTTTCAATTATTTCAAGTTCACCGAGGATAGATGTCACTTGCCGATTTCCTCCTTGTCCTTGTCTCGTTCAATGTAGTTTTTGTATTATACGTCTTCCGCCTGAGCAGTTCCATTCCGGTCCGGGACACAGGGATCCGGATAGATGCAGCAAACGGACTCACTGTACGTACAATACCATAAAAAAGAGGGCTCCTACCGCGTGAGCGACAGGAACCCAGAGATATCAATCCCGTCCGGACCAGCCTGCAGTTTTCCGCGAAAACAGCGTTCCAGGCAGGCAGAAACCGTCCCGCTATTTGCCCAGCGCGCTTCTCGCCTGGTCGGCGAGCTGCGTGAAGGCCGCCATATCGTTGATGGCAAGCTCGGACAGCATTTTCCGGTTGATATTGATTCCTGCCTTTTTCAACCCGTTCATCAGGACACTGTAGGAAAGGCCCTGTGCGCGGGATGCGGCATTGATTCGGGTGATCCACAGGCGCCGGAAGTCTCTTTTCTTTCTCTTCCTGTCCGTGTAGGCCCTTGAAAGGGAATGAAGGAAGGCTTCCTTAGCTCTTCTGTACACGTTCTTTTTCCGTCCCCAGTACCCTTTGGTGATGGAAAAGAGTCTTTTTCTTTTTTTATCGCTAGCGCTACCACCTTTGACTCGGGGCATCGCACGTCACCTCTTTCATAAAATAAACTTTCACAGATCCGGTTTTCAGCTGTAGGGGAGAAGCTTTTTCATGTACTCCATCTGGGTATCATCGACGTACCCGGTCTTGCGCAGCTTCTTGAGTCTCGAGGAGCTTTTGCAGGTGAGCAGGTGGCCTCTTCCTGCCTTGCGGTAGGACAGTTTTCCCGTGCCGGTGAACGAAAAACGCTTCTTCGCTCCCGAATGGGATTTAAGCTTTGGCATGATGTTTTCCTCCTTCCCGGATGATGAGTCAAGATAAAAGCCCGCCGCATTCAGGCAGCAGGCGAAAAAGCGGTGAAAACGGAATGTGCGGCCGACTTATTCTGCTGCAGTGTCAGGCGATGGAGCCGCCTCCTCTTTCTTTTTTTCCTCAACTTTTTTACCGGCGTTCTTTTTCTCAGCGTTTTTGCCTGCGTCAATTTTTTCGGGTTTTGCTGCAACCTTTCCCTGTCCCGGGGGAAGGGGCGTCATCATGATCCTCATGTACCGCCCTTCCATGCGGGGGTTTCCTTCGCTCTTGCCGAGCCCTTCGCAGTCTGCGATCACCCGTGCAAGGACTTCCTCGCCCTTGCTGAGGAAGGACATCTCCCTGCCCCGGAAAAACACCGAAACCTTTACCCTGTGACCGTCCTCGAGGAAGCTCTTGATGGCGCGAACCTTGAAGTCGTAGTCGTGCTCGTCGATCTTCGGGCGCATCTTCATTTCCTTCAGGGTCTGCACTTTCTGCTTCTTCCGGGCGTCCTTTTCCTTTTTCTGGAGCTGGTACCTGTACTTCCCGTAATCGAGTATGCGGCACACGGGAGGAGCAGCCTGCGGGGCGACTTCCACGAGGTCGAGCTGGCGTTCCTCCGCCATGCGGATACCTTCGGCAGTGGGGATGATCCCCATTTTGACGCCGTTCTCGTCGATGAGCAGGATTTCGCGGGAGGTAATCTCCCGGTTGACTCTGGGATCTCCGTCTTCTTTTCTTGCTACTATAGCCTTTCACCTCCATATGAAATATGAAAAGGGACCGGTAAAGCCACCGGCCCCTCGATAGACAGCGAGAGAATCTCTTTGACCGGACAGCAGGAAAAACCGCACGGTGAGAGGGTGGCCCCTCTTCTTTTCTCTATTCTTTCCAAAACTCGAAGAATATACCATATCGGCGGAAAAAACGCAAATCCCGGATCACCCCGGAAGCGTTCCCCCTTTTTCTTTCCTGCGCCCGGCGGGGAAATAGCAGTGCCATGCCGTGAGCAGCAGGAAAAAGAGAACGCTCGACAGCCGTATCATTCTGAGCGGGTTGACCATCGCTATTCCCGCGAAAGCAAAGAGCAGCCTCTCCCAGAAGGGCATGTCCCTTTTCATCATCCCGATCACGCCGCAGGAGAGGGAGAAGATTCCAAGCGCCGCAGTCGCAAGATCGAGAAGATACTTGGGCAGGATGAAATCGATGAACAGAAGATCCGGATTGTAGACGAAAAGGTACGGGAGCAGCAGACCGGAAAGAGCAAGCCCCAGGGCGGACATGGCGACCCTGAAAGGTTTTGCGCCTGCGAGCCCCGCGGCAGTGTAGCTCGTGAGGGCCACAGGAGGGACGACTGCGGACATGGTTCCGTAGTAAAAGGCGAAGAAATGGGCAGCCAGCGGGTGTACTCCCATCTGCTGGAGGGCCGGGGCGGCAATCGTGGCCGTGATGATGTAGCAGGGCGTTGCCGGAAGCCCCATTCCCAGGATGATGGCCGCCACCATGCAGAGGATGAGAGCAGCCCAGAGCTTTCCGCCCGCGAACATGATGATGTTCATGGCGATGACCTGCCCCAGGCCCGTCATTCCCACAGCACCGACAATGAAGCCCACTATGGCGCAGGATATGCCGACGGGAGCGGCACTCTGGGTTCCACTGTCCAGCGCATTGATGATATCCCTGATTCCCATTCTGGTGGACTTCTTCAGGGATGAAACGAGGATGATCCCGAAAAGTCCCATGAACGCCGAGTAAAGGGGAGTGTAGCCCACGACGAGAAGATAGATGATGAGAACGAGGGGAATGACCATATGTCCCTTGTCCAGCATGGCCACCTTCAGTGACGGCAATTCCGAGGGCTCCATCCCCTTCAGCCCTTTTTTCTTCGCTCTCAGGTCCACCATGAACATTATGGCGAGGTAGTAGAGAAACGCCGGGGTAAAACCGGCGATCATTATCCTGACGTAGGGTATCCCCAGGAACGTGCTCATGATGAAGGCCGCCGCGCCCATGATGGGAGGCATGAGAATTCCGCCCGTGCTGGCGGCCGCCTCCACAGCCCCCGCGAAGTGGGGCATGTAGCCGATGCGCTTCATCAGGGGAATGGTAAACGCACCCGTGGTGGCCACGTTCGCCTGTGCGCTTCCCGAGATGCTTCCCATGAGTGCGGAAGCCACCACTGCCACTTTTGCAGGGCCTCCCCGGTATCTCCCGGCGAGAGCGAGGGAGAAGTCGTTGAAGAACTCGCTCGTCCTTGAAGCGGCAAGAAAGGCGCCGAAGAGAATGAACATGAACACGTAGCTCGACGATACCATGAGAGTGACGCCGTATATCCCCTGGTCGGTAAGGGCCATCCTTATGATGATCCGCTCCCAGTTGAACCCCCGATGGGCGAAAAGACCCGGGAAATAGGGACCCAGCCTGGTATATGCGAGGAAAAAGAGACTCAGCACCGTGAGGGGCAGCCCCACCGATCTTCTGCTGGCCTCCACGAGAAGCGCCATGGTAGCCACCGCGACGGCAAGATCGGCGAAAGTCGCCTGCAGATTTGTCTGAAGAAGCCTGTCGTATGTGAAAAGCAGCCAGAACATGCATCCGAGCGACGCCGCAGCAAGAGCCCAGTCCGGTATGGATGGTTGCTCGCGGGGCGACCTTGAGAACGCGGGATAAAAGAGAAAGATGATCGCCATGAGGGTCCCCAGGTGGATGCCGTTCATCTTGATGGCGATGAGCAGCCCGATGCTGTTCATCCAGAAATGGACGAGCGCGGTGGAGACTGTCAGGATGAGCGCGGCGATTCCTGCCGTGCCTGTCAGTTTTCGTGTGGGTATGGAATCACCCGGCAGTATGGCGGAAAGAATCTTTTTCATTCAGCTTCGCTCCTTCGAAAAAAGGGGCGGCATGGGTAAATCCCACGCCGCCCTCCGGGCAGATTTCAACAGCAGGGGTAGATCAGGGGAGAAGCTCCCGGGGGATTTCCTTCCCCATTTCCCTGAAGAACTTCACTGCGCCAGGATGAAGGGGGGCACCATACAGACCATCCACGGGGTTCTTAAAATCCACCTTCGTGAAAGCGGCATGCTCCTTCTTCAGGTCCTCTTCCTTCGTGTAGATTATTTTCAGCATGTCATAGACTATTTCTTCCGGCACATCCTTGCCCACGAGAAGCGCTGACTTGATGCCTGCCACGTGGAGGTCCTTCTCCTGCTTGGGGTATGTCCCTGCGGGGATGAGAACCGCAGCGTAGAAAGGCGCTTCCTTCTTCACTTTCGCAAGGTCTTCGGGGGAGAACTCGAGCATGTTGACTTCCTGCCGCCCGGCATAGAGTTCTGCCACTGCGGCGACAGGAACTCCGGCCTCTGCGTTGAAGGCGTCGAGCTGTCCGTTCTGGAGAGCCTGGGCGGCTTCGCTGTAGCCCACGTACTCAGCCTTGATGTCATCGAATGTAAGCCCTGCAAGGGCCTTGAGGAGCACGTGGCTGCTGAACTCGGTACCGGACGCCGCAGGACCCACTGCAATCTTTTTGCCCTTGAGGTCGGCCCAGGTCTTGATCCCCGAGGAACCACCGACAACGAACTGGGTGACATCCGGCCAGAGCCCCATGACATAGCGCAGGTTCTCTATCTTTTTCCCCTCGTAGCGAACGGTTCCGGTGTAGGCAAACCCCGTGAGATTCGCCATGGCGATGGCCATCTCGGCCTCGTTGCGCTGCATCATGTCAAGGTTTTCAACGGTACCGCCCGAGCTCTGGGCGGACCACTTGTAGCCCTTGTCCATGAAAGCCGCGTTGAAATGGTTGGCAAGGATAGTCCCGATTGGATAATAGGTCCCTCCCGTAGAACCTGTTACGATGGTGACGAACTTGGTCGATGCGAGGGCACTGCCTGCAGTGGAAAGTAGAAACAGTACAAGGCACAGAAGGATCATGAGTCTGTTCATTTTCTTCATGCTTTTCACCCTTTCCTGTATTTTTTGGACCACAATGCACGGGAAGTGAATTGAGAATATGATTCTATCAGGAGAATGAAACGGTTTCAATATACCTCAAGAAAAAGAATTGCGCCCCGCAGAAATCTGCGGGGCGGTTATATGGGTATCAGTTTAATTCCTTAAAAGCAACAAACATGGATCGAGCCGTCTTCTTTCAGGACTTGAGAGGGTTGAATTCACCAGCAAGGACTTCCAGGAACTTCTCCAGAGGCATTGAACCAAGGTCTCCCCTGCTCCGCTCCCGGGGAGCGACCTCACCGGACTGCATCTCCTTCTCGCCTACCACTGCCATGTAGGGTATTTTCTGGGTCTGGGCGTCGCGGATCTTTTTGCCGAGTTTTTCATCCCTCTCATCGATTTCCACCCGTATGCCTTCCGCCCGAAGCTTCTGCGCAGCTTTCTTCGCATAGTCAAGGAAGTCGCCCGAGACCGGAAGAATCCTGACCTGGACCGGTGCGATCCAGTACGGGAACGCCCCTGCGAAATTCTCGATGAGGATTCCGAAGAACCGCTCCAGGCTTCCGAGAATCGTCCGGTGAAGCATGACGGGCCTGTGTTCCTTTCCGTCAGCCCCGATATAGGTCAGGTCAAATTTTTCAGGCATCTGGAAGTCAAGCTGTATGGTGCCGCACTGCCAGGTCCTTCCGATACAGTCCTCAAGGTGGAAGTCGATCTTGGGGCCGTAAAAGGCTCCATCTCCGGGGTTGAGCCGATACTCGGCGCCGCTCTCCTCGAGAGCCTGCCTGAGTGCTGATTCAGCAATATCCCACTGCTCCTCCGAGCCCATGGAGTTTTCCGGCCTGGTGGAGAGCTCCATGGTGTACTTGAATCCGAAGACATCCTTGTAGATGTACCGGCAGAGATCCATGATCCCGATGATCTCGTCCTTCACCTGTTCCGGGCGGCAGTAAAGGTGGGCATCATCCTGGGTGAAGCAGCGGACTCTCATGAGGCCGTGGAGCACCCCGCTCCGCTCGTGGCGGTGTACTATGCCCAGCTCGGCCACCCGCATGGGGAGATCCCTGTAGCTGCGGATCTGGCTTTTGTAGACGAGCATGCCGCCGGGGCAGTTCATGGGCTTAATGGCAAAGGGCTGCTCGTCTATTTCCGTGAAATACATGTTTTCGCGGTAATGATCCCAGTGACCCGACCTGATCCAGAGGCTGCGGTCCAGGATAAGGGGTGTACGGATCTCGCAGTAGCCTCTCTTCGTATGTTCTTTTCTCCAGAACTCCATAAGCCCGTTGAGGATAACCATTCCCCTGGGATGAAAGAAGGGGAACCCGGGCCCCTCCGCCTGGATGCTGAAGAGGTCGAGTTCTTTTCCCAGGCGCCTGTGGTCCCTGCTTTTGGCCTCTTCCATTCTCCGGATATATGCTTCGAGGGCCTCTTCGTTCCCGAACGCAGTTCCGTAGACCCTGGTGAGCATTATGTTCTTTTCGTCTCCGCGCCAGTATGCGCCGGCCACGGAGAGAAGCTTGAAATGCCTCACATAGGAGGTATTGGGGACATGGGGTCCCCTGCAGAGATCGGCGTAGTCCCCCTGGAAGTAGAGGGATACCTTTCCCTCCTCCAGTTCCGATATGATCTCTGCCTTGTAGGGGTCATCCTTCTCCCTGAAATAGGCGAGGGCCTCCTCTTTGCCCATTTCCCTCCGCTCGACGGGGATCGCACGCTTGGCGATGCGGCGCATCTCCTTCTCTATTTTCGGCAGGTCTTCCTCGGTAATACCGCCGGGGATCTCCATGTCGTAGTAGAAGCCGTCCCTGATGGCAGGCCCCACGCCATACCTGGTGCCGGGGTACATTTCCGCTACTGCCTGGGCCATAAGATGGGCAGCCGAGTGCCTGAGAATATCGAGGCCTTCCTCCGAATCCGGCAGTATGGGTGCGATGGAGCCTGATTCTGTCAGGGGCCTGGCAAGGTCCACGGCTTTCCCGTTCACCATGGCCGCAAGGGCTCCTCCCCGGAGGCCGAGTTTTTCGAGCGCTTCCCCTGCGGTCGCTGATTCGAGCCGTACGCTCTTCTGATCCGGTCCGTTCAGTTCAATCATTGCAGTCTCCTCCTCGTATGTATAAAGTATGTATAAAAAAATTCCCACGTATCTCCATCCAGGAGACGACGTGGGCATGCCGTGGTTCCACTCCTCTTCCGCCGTTTTCAGGCGGCACTCTCTTCCCGCTGTAAGGGGCGGACCCCGGCGCCTTGTACCCGCAGGTTTTTTCGGCGCCCGCTCAAGGACGGTCTTCAAAGGGACCCCGCAGGAAGTTTTCCAGCCCTGAACCTCCCTCTCTGTGCGGAGAAAATCCTTTTACTTTTCCTCTCATCGCGCTGCTATTTTATTTGGAGAGTTTTATACCCTCAAAACCGTCTCCTGTCAACTCCTGCCGGTGCTTCCGAAACCGCCTTCACCCCGTCCGGATTCTTCAAGGGATTCCGCCTGCTGCCAGACGATCCTCGACACCGGGGCCACCACGAACTGGGCTATGCGATCCCCGGGCTCTATGGTAAAGGGTTCCCGGCCGTGATTGATCAGGAGTACCCTGATCTCTCCCCTGTAATCGCAGTCTATGGTTCCGGGAGCGTTGAGTATGGTGACCCCGTGCCGTATGGCAAGGCCGCTCCTCGGCCTGACCTGGGCTTCGTACCCTTCCGGGAGCTCGATCCGGAGACCTGTGGGAATGCTCGCCCGCTCGCCGGGCAGTAAAACGGCTGCTTCAGAGGCACGAAGATCCGCACCTGCGGAAAAGGGAGTCGCATATCCGGGGAGGGAGATCCCCTCATTCTCCCTCAGGACCTTGACGACGACCTGAACAGACATTACGGCCTTCCGCCTGAAGAACTCCTTCTCGGACCTCCGCCCCGACGATCTCCCCTGTCGGAACGGGCGCCCCCGTGGGAAGGCCGTTCCCTGTCGGAGGAAGGATTCGCCTTTGCCGCTGCGGCAAGTGCAGCTATTGCCTCTTCCCTTTCCTTTTCCGCCGGAAGCGCGCCGGTGAGTCCCTTGTCGGCTATGCGCGCTTCGTTTTCCAGGATGCGGCGCCGTGTGAGGTTGACCCTGTTCATGTCGTCTATTTCCTTCACCATCACGAGGACCCTGTCACCCACCTTGAACACGTCTTCCACCCTGGGGATCCTGTGGGTGCTGACTTCACTCACGTGAAGGAGCCCTTCCTTTCCGGGAAGGCATTCCACGAATGCACCGAAGGTCATGAGGCGGGTAACGGTGCCGTAATAGACTTCCCCTGCCTCCAGATCCTTGGTGAGGCCGCGGATTATCGAAAGCGCCTCGTCAACCTTGTCCTGTGACGCTCCCCCTATGTATATCTCACCGGAGTCCTCAACGTTGATCTTGACGCCGGTCTTCTGGGTTATGCCGCGAATGACCTTGCCGCCGGGGCCGATGACATCGCGGATTTTCTCGGGGTCAATAGTGGTCATGAAGATCCGGGGTGCATTGGGAGAAAGTCCGGAGGGGGCGGGAATGGCAGCTTCCATTTTGTCGAGGATCTGCAGCCTGGCAGTCTTTGCCTGTCCGAGCGCCTGCTCGAGGACGGCTCTCGTGATGCCGCCCGCCTTGTTGTCCATCTGAAGGGCGGTCACACCGTCACGGGTGCCCGCTACCTTGAAGTCCATGTCGCCGTAGTGGTCTTCAAGACCCTGGATATCAGTGAGGACTTCTACCTTGTCTCTCTCCTTGATGAGCCCCATGGCGATTCCCGCCACATGTTTCTTCATGGGGACACCGGCATCCATGAGAGCAAGGCTTCCGCCGCATATGGACGCCTGGGAGCTTGATCCGTTTGATTCGAGAATATCCGAGACGACACGCATGACGTAGGGGAAATCCGCCTCGTCGGGGATCATGGACCGGAGCGCCCTCTCCGCAAGGGCGCCATGGCCGATCTCGCGCCTTCCCGGGCCTCTCATGGGACGGACCTCGCCTACGGAGAACGGGGGGAAATTGTAATGAAGTATGAAGCGCTTCGCAGGTTCGTCCTGTTTCAGCCCGTCGAGGATCTGGTCGTCTACGCCCATCATGCCGAGAGTCGTCACAACGAGCGCCTGGGTCTCACCCCTGGTGAAAAGCGCAGAACCGTGCACGCGGGGCAGAACTCCCGTTTCACAGGAAATGGGGCGTATCTCGTCCATCGCCCTTCCGTCCACGCGGATACGCTCATCGAGTATCAGGGAGCGCATGGTCTTCTTCACTGTTTCATCCATGAAGGCGGCGATGTAGTCTCCGCTTTCGGGGTACTGTGCGCTGAAGTGCTCCAAAGCTTTCTTTTTGGCAGCCGAGAGTTTGTCCCCCCTGGGCTTCTTTTCGGGAGTCTTCACGGCGTCTCGGATTTCCTCCCCGAGGTTTTCGGTGATCCACTGTTCGATGTCGGGATAAACCGCGGGAGCCGCAATATCCATTTTTCCCTTTCCGACGGCTTCGCGCATTTCAAGGAAGAGCCCGGTGATCTTGCGGATCTCCGCCTGGGCGAGGTCGAGGGCATCCACAAGAAGCTCTTCAGATACTTCCCTTGAACCGCACTCCACCATCGTAACACCGTCCCTGTGCCCGGCGACGAGCAGGTCGAGTTCCGAGACAAGCATCTGCTCTTCCGTGGGGTTCACCACAAGGGCTCCGTCGACGAAGCCTATCCTGACCGCGCCTACAGGGCCGCCCCAGGGAATGTCGGATATGGTAAGAGCCGCCGATGCGGCGTTTATGGCGAGCACGTTGGGCGGGTTCACCTGGTCGACGGAAAGGACCGTAGCCACAACATGGACATCGTGGCGCATGGTCTCGTCGAAGAGGGACCGGATGGACCGGTCAACTACTCTTGAACTCAGAACAGCTGTCTCCGAGGGGCGTCCTTCCCTTTTAATGAAGCCTCCGGGAATTTTTCCGGCGGAGTAAAACCGCTCCTCGAAATCAACGAGCAGGGGAAAGAAATCGATCCCCGTCCTTGGAGTGTCCGTTATGCATGCCGTGGCAAGGATCGATGTTTCACCATGATTTGCCACGACTGCGCCGTTCGCCTGTTTGGCCATCCTGCCTGTGGAGAATTCGAGAGGGCGGCCTCCCACTTCTACTGCAAACTTCTTTTCCATACTTTTTCCTCCTCAATTTTTCTTTTCCTCTTTTGTATGCGGAGTAAGAATACCACAATATGGAGCCGGAAAGGCAAAAAAAATGCGGGGACACAAAGTCCCCGCACCGAATCTCCGTCTCTTCTTCGCCTTAATGGCGCAGGCCGAGCCGTTCGATGAGCGTCCTGTACCGGTTGAAGTCTTTTTCCCTGAGGTACCGGAGAAGCTTTCTCCGTGTTCCGACCATCTTCAGGAGCCCCCTGCGGGAATGGAAGTCCTTGGTATGGATCTTCAGGTGCTCCGTAAGATCACGAATGCGCTGCGTGAGCATTGCAACCTGGACTTCAGGAGACCCCGTATCCGCCCCGTGAGTGCGGAATTCCTCGATAATACCCTGTTTCTTTTCTTTCTCCAACATTTTCTTCACCTCGAAAAAAAATCCCGTAACCCAGAAAAGCGAGGCATATCGCTTATCCGAGTAAGGGTCGGAAGAATAGTACCATCTTCCGCATAATAAAGCAATTGATCAGGAAAGAAAACGGAGGATATTTCAGCAAAATTTCAGATTCACGGAATACATTTCATTTTGTCCTCGACTT
>Ga0228535_1001112_pt1 | contig 49616 bp, 50 predicted proteins | sample SJ1metagenome_FD_168457 | JGI IMG/M metagenome (GOLD analysis project Ga0228535, IMG submission 168457) | Enriched culture of PCE-dechlorinating microbial communities from Ithaca, New York, USA - SJ1 | ecosystem: Engineered > Modeled > Simulated communities (microbial... > Unclassified | place... | reverse complement strand
CTGGCGATAGCGCTTATGGGAATGACCTTTGCGTTTGTAGGGTTCGCGATGGACAAGATACTGAACCCGAAGCTGAAGACGAGGTAAAGAAGATGGAGAAAATACTTAGAGTGGATAACCTGAAGCTTTACTACTACACGAGCAAGGGGATAGTCAAGGCCGTGGACGATATAAGCTTCAGTCTGAAGAAGGGGGAGACGCTGGGACTGGTGGGGGAGTCGGGATGTGGAAAGACCACCACGGGCTTCGCCCTTCTCAAGATGCCAACGCCTCCGGGCAAGATAGTGGGAGGAAGGATAGAGGTTGACGGGCTGGACATAACACCGCTCAGCGAGGGTGAGATGAGGAAGAACGTTCGCTGGGAGAAGATATCCATGGTCTTCCAGGGAGCGATGAACACGCTCACGCCCGTTTACACCATAGGCAAACAGATGATGGAGACTCTCCAGGAGCACAGGCAGATGGAGAGAGAGGAGGCCAGGAAGAGGATAGAGAAGTACCTCAACCTGGTGGGACTATCCGGAGAAGTGGTGAAGAGATACCCTCACGAACTTTCCGGGGGGATGAAACAGAGGATAGCGATAGCGACCGCGCTCTTCCTGGAGCCGAGGGTTATCATCTGCGACGAACCGACGACGGCGCTGGACGTGATAGTGCAGGCTCAGATAATCAACCTTCTGAAAGACCTGAAGGAGAAGCTCGATCTCTCGTTCATCTTCATAACACACGATCTGGCCACGGAGGCCGAAGTCTCGGACAGGATAGCGGTGATGTACGCCGGAAAGATAGTCGAGATAGGCAGGAACGAAGAGATATACGGAGAAGAGGGCCCCTGCCACCCTTACACGAGGAACCTTCTGGCGGCCACACCGAGACTGCACGAAAAGGTGAGCACGCTCTCCTTCATTCCCGGAGCGCCGCCAGACCTGCTTGAGCCACCGTCGGGCTGCAGATTCCATCCGAGATGTTCCGTTGCGATGGAGAAGTGCGCAAAGGAAGAACCACCGCTGATAGAGATAGAAGAGGAACACATGGTTGCCTGCTGGAGGTGCAAGAGATGAGCGAGAAGATAATAGAAGTGAAAGACCTCCAGAAATGGTTTCCGGTCAGGAGAAACATAAGAGAGTTCTTCAGGGGAGAGCACAGGTATGTGAAGGCGGTAGATGGAGTGAGCTTCTCGATAAAGAGGGGCGAGATATTCGGACTGGTAGGTGAGTCCGGGTGTGGAAAGACGACGACTGGCAAGCTGATAATGAAACTGCTGGAACCGACAGGAGGGACGATGCTCCTGGACGGAAAAGACGTAACGCACATAGAAAAAGAAGAACTGAAGAAGTACAGGAGAAACGTGCAGATGATCTTTCAGGACCCGTACGCATCGATGAACCCGCGGTTCAAGATAAGGGACGTGATGGAAGAGCCGCTCATAATACACAAACTTGGAGAGGACAGAGACGAAAGGCTGAAGATGATAGAGAAGGCTTTGAAGGAAGTGAAGCTGAACCCGCCGGAAGAGTTCCTGGTGAGATACCCTCACATGCTCTCTGGAGGGCAGAGGCAGAGGGCTGCGACGGCGAGGACGTTGCTGCTCAACCCGCAGTTGCTGGTGGCCGACGAGCCAGTTTCGATGATAGACCTCTCGACGAGGGCGGAGATACTGCACATGATGAAGGAAGTGCAGAGGGATCTGGGACTGACATACCTGTACATAACGCACGACCTGTCGACTGCGAGATACTTCACCGACAGGATAGCGGTGATGTACCTTGGAAAGATAATAGAGATGGGAGAGCCCGACGACGTGATAGACAGGCCGGTGCATCCATACACGAGAGCGCTGATAGCTGCTGTGTGCGAGCCTGTGGCCGGAAAGGTTAACAAGGCGAAGATAGTGCCGATAAAGGGAGAGATCCCCTCTGCCGCGAACATACCCAAGGGCTGCAGATTCCATCCGAGATGTCCCTACGCGGTTGACGAGTGCAGGGAGAAGGAAGAGCCCAAACTGCAAGAGATAGAGAACGGACACTACCACGCCTGCAGAAGATGGAAGGAGGTCCAGGAAGCGCGGACTTGAGAAAGAAAAGCAAACAAGCCCGGAAGATCTGATGGGTAATAATTCATAAAATATACAAAAATAGCAAAGACACACCTGAGACTCTGATTTCGTCAATGGTGTGTCTGTCTTTTTGAATTCAGATCATCTTGAGCTCCGTTCTACTTGTCCAGTAATAGAGAGAGACGACCTCTCTTCATCTCACGATCCAGTCGATCTCGATCTCCGCAGTACGCCTGTCGGCAGTCGGATCGGTGAAATACACCTTCATATCGTGTACACCGTCCAAAGAGACTCTCGCCTCTTTTCCGGTGGTTCTCCAGTTGTCGGAGTATCTGAAAACCTCTACCCCGCCCTTTTCGAGAACGAGATAAGCGCTGTTTCTTTTCATGATTTTCACGTCGAACCTTATCGATAGTTCCTGTGTTGGCCAAAGATCTAGCGTAGCGATCGTTCTTCCCGAATCCTTGGGGTACACCGTTTCACTGTTGTAGGGAGTGAAATCGCTTATGGCTATCAGCATCGCTATCGCCGCCAATACGCCAACCAGAGCAAATACATAACCGAATCTGGTCAATTTGGACAAGATCTTTCTCCTTCACTTTTATCAGTGCCCGTTCATTTTCTCCAACAAACTATTGTTGTCAGACCAATTACATTCCTGCACGAACAGCCAGGGACAGCTCCTGACAATCATCTGCTCTCTCCATCAATGTTTTTCTCGCGAGAAGTTCTTCACTTCTCCCTTAGTAGCCTTCACGACATCCGTTGGTTTGATCCAGATCTGTACTCCCCTCTTTCCGGCGCTCATCGAAACTTTTTCTTTAGATATGGCGTGGGAGTCTATAAGTATTCTGTAACTCTTCTTCATTCCCAGCGGTGATACTCCGCCACGAACGTATCCGGTCAGGGAAAGCAGCATGCTTGCAGGAACCGTTTCTATATTTCTATCGCCCGTTATCGATTCCAGCAATTTCATGTCGATCTCGTGGTCACCACTAAGACAACATACAAATACACCGCTTCTGTCGCCTTTGACAACCAGCGTCTTCATGGTCATGTCGGCGCTTATCCCCAATTCTTCAGCCACGTGCTCGGCACCCAGTTGATCTTCATCCACATCGTATTCGAGAACCTCGTACTCTATTCCCATTTTATCGAGAATTCTAGTTGCGTTAGTTTTTTGCATATAAAGGCCCCTAATGATTTTAATACTACAGTGTCATTTCGCACAACCGGTCGGATATTATAAGCCGTGCATCTGTCGTTTTTAGTATCTCCTCTACGGATATGTCTGGCGCAACTTCCTTTAAAACCAGTCCCTTCGGACCTGGCTCTATTACGGCAAGTTCCGTCACTATGAGATCTACAGGTCTGATTGAAGTCAAAGGGAAATTGCATTTTCGAACTATTTTAGGGGTACCTTTGCCCGTATGGGTCATCGCTACTATCACTTTCTTCGCACCGGTTACAAGGTCCATGGCGCCCCCCATGCCGGGGACCATCTTTCCGGGAATCATCCAGTTTGCCAACATACCTTTTTCATCCACCTGTAAGGCACCGAGCACCGTAATATCGAGATGACCTCCCCTTATGAAGCCGAAGGACATCGCACTATCGAAGGCCATAGCACCGGGAAGAGCCGTCACGAACATCCCACCCGCATTGGTCATATCGGGATTCTCCATACCTTTACGCGGTTCCGGTCCCATTCCGATTATCCCGTTTTCCGACTGAAAAAAAACATTCACGCCTGATGGAATATAATTGGCCACCAAAGTTGGGATTCCTATTCCCAGATTCACCAGGTCTCCGTCTTTAAGTTCTTTAGCAACTCGTCTGGCTATAACCTCTCTGGGATCCATCATCGACACCCCCTTACAAGTATGTAATCCACGATTACGCCAGGAGTGTTTATCTCCTCAGGACTTATCGAACCAACGGGTACGATCTCCTCCACCTCGGCTATGACACATTCTGCGGCCATCGCCATGAGGGGATTGAAATTTCTGGCCGTAAGGGAGTATGAGAGATTTCCACAGTAATCGGCTCTCTTCGCCTTGATAAGCGCAAACTCAGCACCTATCGGAAGTTCCAGCAGGTATTTCTGTTCTCCCACCACTATGGTCTCTTTCCCTTCTTCCACAACCGTTCCGACACCGGTCGGGGTAAGTATGCCACCGAGTCCTACTCCCCTGGCGCGCACCCTTTCGGCGAGTGTCCCCTGGGGAACGAGTTCAACTTCGATCTCTCCTTCTATCATCTGGCGTTGGGTTTCGGGGTTGGTCCCTATGTGAGAGACTATCGCCCTACTCACAAGCCTGTTCACGACTAGCCTGCCTATTCCCCTGTCGGGGAAAGCCGTATCGTTGGCTATAACCGTCAGCCCACCGATTCTCGAGACAATCAGCTCATCGATTATCTCATCGGGCGTGCCGCAGCCGAGGAAGCCGCCAATCATCGTTGACGAACCTGGTCTAACTATTTCCGGGAGTTCCTTTCTGGTAATTGTCTTCAAACTGTATCCTCCTCTCGTTAACGGCGCGTATCGATAAGTACCTATGTGGCCTTGCAGAGAGTATAACCTATATATGGGGTTGCTTTCGAATCTCTTATATCGCCGGCTAAAACTAACTGAAGCAATTATAGCTCTTTCATACGCCTATGCTTTTCATGTCGCTTTTGTGCGAAGTTAAGTATTTCGATATTAAATCAGTATCGCCTCGCATTTGTCAATTGAATATGCTGGCCAGTTAGCTTGCACAGGTCTGCTTCAAAGACCGGGAACCTTACCGGTAATACGAGAAAGATGAAAATGAGAACAGGGACTCAAAACGCGATTTCAGTTATAGCACTTCGCCTTCATAATGTATATAATACTTTTATTCCTTATTGTAGATCCGATACTTATCCAAACCGGGTGGTTGGAAGTTGGAGTATTAGATTGAACAGATTTCGAGGTTTCGGAGTTATCCTGATTGTCGCTTTAATAATCATAGGGGGGTTCGTAGCAGCCTTTATCATCAACTTCAATTCGTATCGTGCTACCATCAAGCAGGATATTTACAACATCACCAGACTCGTATCGACGAACGTCTTCTCCGAGATCCAGAATTTGCTGGTAAAACCCGTTTACGTTTCTCTCACGATGGCCAACGATTCCTTTGTTAAGAAGTGGCTTGAAAAAGAATATGAAGGAGACAGTACCAGTATCAGCAACTATCTTTCCGGTATAAAAGATAAGTACTCATACAGTTCGGCTTTTCTGATCTCAGCCAATACTTTGAATTACTACAACGTTGAAGGGCTATTCAAGACAGTTAGCAAGGAAGATCCACACGATGTCTGGTATTATTCCTTTGTGGATGAAAATTCCGAATTTCGGCTGGACATCGATACCGATCAAGCCAATAAAAATCTGCTTTCTCTTTTCGTCAATTGCAGGATCGATGACTCAGAAGGTAACCTCCTCGGAGTAACCGGCGTAGGCCTGGAGATTTCAGGGATACGGGAGATCTTTTCCTATTACAACAGATTGCTGGATATAGATGCTTATCTTATCGATTCACACGGTATCGTGAGACTTCACGAAGACGAAGATATGATACTGAAGGGTAGCATCTTCGACGATCCCGAGCTGGTACGTTACAAAGCCAGAATCCTTGAAAATCTCGAAGATTTCGATGTGATCGAATATAAAAATACGCCCTTCGAAAACTATCTTGTGTCCAGATACATTGCCGAAGCCGGCTGGTATCTTATCGTGACCAAAGATACTACCACTTTGAACAATTCATTTCGTAAGCAATTGTTGTACGATATCATGATAATTACCGTAGTTCTAGCCCTCTTCACGATAATAGCCCTGAAGGTTATTTCAGCCAACCAAAAGAGGCTGAGCACAATCGCCATGACCGATGCCTTAACGGGTATATACAACAGGCGCGCTCTCATGGAAATCCTTCCAATCGAGCTGTCACATGGAAAGAGGCTTCTGTATCCCATAACTTTCGTGATGATAGATATCGACGGATTCAAGAAGATAAATGACCTTCGCGGTCATATCGAAGGTGACAGAGTGCTAAGGGAGTTCGGTGGCATTCTTCAGATAAGTATTCGCAAGCAGTTCGATTCGGCCTTCAGATACGGCGGTGACGAGTTCCTCGTCTGTCTTCCCGATTGCAGCAGGGAAGATGTTAATGAGGTTATCGAAAGAATAAGGAAACTCTCATCGATAAAGGGGATTGCCTTCTCTACAGGCATTCAAACCGTGGATCCGAAAAACGACAATTTTGGTTTACTGGAGATACTTTCGCTGATCGATAAGGAATTGTATGTAAACAAAGGCGCTAAGGACAGATCTTCAACCTAGGAAAGTTCCCTGCCCTATTGCTCGCGATCGATACTCTTTACGGCAAAGATATTGCCAAGAGAACGTACATCGTTGCCGGTGGGGTTCTGGAAGACCCTTAAGCCAAAGTGCGGAATGGCGGCGAATATGTGATCGAAGATATCCGACTGCAATGACTCGTAGTTAACCCAGGATGTATCTTTGCTGAAGACATAAACCTCCAATGGAAGTCCGGCATCGGTAGGTTGAAGCTGTCTGACCATGATTATTAGATCTTTGTTTGTTCCCGGATGGCTTCTCAAATATGCATTCAGGTAGGCTCTGAAAGTCCCTATGTTGGTCATTCTTCTGCCGTTGACTGGCTCGGTCACGTCGATGTTGTTTTTCCTGTTGAACTCCTCTATTTCGTTCTTCTTGCTGTCGAGATAAGGTTGCAGAATCTGTATTCTGTGGAGTCTTTCAAAAAGCTCGTCGTCTAGAAAGCGTATGCTCGAGGTATCTATGAAAACCGACCGTTTTATCCTCCTTCCACCGGCCTGGAACATTCCCTTCCAGTTTTTGAAAGACTCGGAAATCAACGCATAAGAGGGAATCGTCGTGATAGTCTTGTCCCAGTTTTGAATTCTGATAGTCGTCAGGGTTATATCTATAACGTCGCCGTCGGCCTGGTACTTGGGAACTTCGATCCAGTCACCTATGCTCACCAGGTTGTTCTTGGATATCTGTACGCTTGCAACAAGGCCCAGAAGCGAGTCTCTGAAAATTACCAGAAGTATCGCCGTCAATGCGCCGATACCGCTGAGAATACCCCAGGGAGAAGTGTTTGTGAGTATGGATATGACAATGACGCTTATTACTATGTACATCATTATCTTGACTACCGTTATGTAACTCTTGATAGGCTTGTCTCTGGAGATTTCCAGAGACTGGTAAGCGTCCGTTATAGCTTCGAGTATCGCATCTATGACAACCGCGGCTATGAATATAAGGTAGGCCGTCGATAGCCTTTTTATAAGCTCCTCCACCACGGGGAAAACGGGCGCGAAAGAGACTATCACTATCGCCGGAATCATCAGGGAGATCCTTCCCAGAACGTGATGCCTGACGAGTATGTCATCCCATTTGTTAGGCGACTTCTTTATGAAATGCTCTATAGGCTTTATCACGACTTTTTCGAAAAGGAATTTCGAAAGAAAGGCCAGAGCCACGATAATAACTCCGGTGATTATGTTGGCAAACACGATATTCAAATTCTCCATTCCCAGTGAAAAAAGCCAGTCGGCAAAGAATTTGACCACTTCATCGCCTCCAATGTTGTAGTAAGTCAGACTTCTTTTACGATGCGGTCCTTGCCATTTTCTTTCGCCTGGTAAAGTAGCGCGTCGGTCTTTCTGATGAAGTCAGTAGCGTCTTCACCCTTCCAGGTGCTTACACCGGCGCTCAGCGTAACTCGTGGCCTCAGTGATGAAGATATCTCTTCCCTCAATCTGTTAGCCATTGCGGAGGCGTTTTCGATGTCCGTCGAAGGTAGTAGCAGCAAAAACTCTTCACCGCCGTACCTGAAAGCGTAATCGCTGCGCCTGATCGAGTTTTTTACGATCGCAGCGGCGGCTTTCAGCACGTTGTCTCCGATGAGGTGACCGTAAATATCGTTTACTTTCTTAAAATCATCCAGATCTATCATAACCATCGAAAGGAGACCGCCATACCTGAGCGCTCTATCAATTTCCGTTTCTATGATAGGGTACATTCTCTTTTGATTGAGAAGACCGGTGAGAGGATCGGTTTCGGCCTGGATCTTCAGCATCTCGTTGGCGATTTCGAGCTTCTCCTGAGTTTCCAGCAATTCCCTGTTGCGTCTCTCTAAAAGGATTTTCACCTCTTCAAGTTCATGATTCTGGCTGTTCAGCATTTCGATCTCCTGCATTTTCTGCTGTACTCTGAAGGACGATTCTAGTTCGACCATTCTCGCACTGCTGGCCTCCCTGTAAAGCCTTTCATTTATTGAAACCAGTCTCTTATAATCGTTGAGCGCGTTTTCTAGTTCACCGATAGTCTCGTGAATGTCCGCCATTTCCTTCAGAGCGTCAGGTATCTTGGAGAGACTCCCGGCCTCTGTATGAAATTCAACATACGACGACAGGAGCTCCAGGGCTTCGTCGAAAAGACCTTTTCTCCTGTAATAATCGGCCATGTGGAAACTCAGTTCTTTCAGGGTCTGTAAATTACCAATCTCTTCTGCAATAGGTCTCGCCTTTTCGAGAACTTCGAATGCCTCACTGTAATTGCCCGTGTCCAGAAAGACCTGCGCCAGATTCATGTAACTGTTACAAAGCTCTCCTTTTTTACCGAGTTCCAGCTTGATCGATATGGCTTCTTCATAATTTGCAATGGCTTCATCGTGGTGTCCAAGTTTGTTTAGAGCGATTCCGCAGTTGTTAAGAAAGAAGGAAACCGCTTCTCTGTCGTTTTTAGACTTTGCATATTCGAGGGCTCTCAGTGTGTACTCCAGGCCCTTTTCGTACTGGTCCATGTATATATAGACTCCACCTATGTTGGCTATCACATCGTTGATATCGTCTGCCGTACCGAACTGGTGGAAAAGCTCCAAAGCCTTCAGACCGTACTCGATCGAGCTATCGTAATCACCGGCGAGACAGCAATACTTGATCATGTTGTTAGTGATGTTGGCCAGTTCAAGACACCTGTATTCTTCAAATCTCGGAAGTTCTGCCCGTGCCATTTCGGCCGCGAGCAAAAACTTGCCCTCTCTGTACATATGGCTCGTAAGTTTGTTGAGAAGCTCGAGCTTTTTTCTGTAGTCATCAAGCGGAAGATCCACGTAAGCTTTCATAAGATCTTCAGTGTCCCGCTTCAAATTTTCCAAGATTGCCCCCCACACATACAATCGAGACTTCGCTCTCACCGCCCGCGTCATCTTATAAGTCAATTCTTACGAACCATTCTCGATTCGCAAGACGATCTACATCTCTTCTTCCATATCTTCTCGATCACCGTCGTTCCAGTAAACTGTTACGACTTCGAGCTTTCGCAATCCCTTGCCCACTATGGCCGTTACTTCCCCGTCCGTCACTTTTATCCTGTTGTAGTGCGCCAGTTTTACCTGTTGGCCTTCGCCCCTCAAAAGCTCCATCACTCTTTCAGGGTCGATCTCTCTCTCCTGCATTCTGGCCACCGCATGAGGATGAAAAGATATTTCGAGATCTTCGGATTCTTCCGTCTCCTCGATGTCTCCACTGAAAGACTTTACGATATACGCTACAACGACCGCAATTACCGCGATTATAAGAACGAAAAACATATATACCACCATGAACAGAACGGAGAAAAGGCCTTTCCGTTTATCATTTTCCGAGCCTGATGAGCATTTCATCCATTATATAAGGATCCTCTTTTGTCCCTCCCCCGAAATGGTATCCCTTTGGTTGCGGATAAATGTCCCTGTAAACTGCCTCTATGCCGTCGAAATCCCAGGTCGTTATATAGATGTTCAAACCTTCAAAACTCTCCAGCCTTCCTAGCGTCTCGCCGGGTATTCTCAGTATAACCTCCCCGGTGAGCTTGTTCGTTTGAACCATTGGTGTCGGAGAGATTGCCGTACCGAAAGACTTCGATCCGCTATCCTCAGAGGAGTAAGCGATGATCGACCAGCCGTTGGCGAAAATAAAGTAATCCCAGTCGAGTCCCTCCGGCATCGAGGCATTCTGGAACGGCAGAAACGTAGCTCCCTTTTTTGACGGGTCGTCGATATAGATCTGGAACGTTACATGATCGAAGCCGTTCTGGGGTCCCCAAGAATCGGTCAGATCCTTTATCTTCATAGCAATCACCAGAGATGCGCCAATCTGTTTCACATTCACTCCGAGAAGGTCCATCTGCCTCTTGAAAGTTATATCCGTCGGATAAACGTATCTACCTTCCGGTCCTGTGTCGTCGCCTTCGGGATCTTCACCGCTGAAGAGAACGATCTCCGGGATGTCAAGAACCACTTTGTAATCCTTACTGTATATGGAATCGCGTCTCGTCTGCCCGTAAACTTTGAAGAGAATGGAATGAACACCGGGATCGAACTTGGAGATGTCCCATTCATAGAACCATTTTCCGTCGATTATCTCTATGTCCTTACCGTCTTCTATTCTTGTGTCGAATATTATTCTGGCCGAAGTCGCTCCTTTTGCATTTCCGGTAATAGTGTAGTTCGAATCAATCTTCTGATTGTCTTCGAGATCGACATTGAACTCTATATCCGGTACAGTGACGCTCTTTTTCTCCTCGGTGGCGATACCGACATAGACGGAGCGGGGATTCATCGTGATCACCAGATTGCCATCGCTCTCTACTGTATAGTCTTTGAACAAAGAGTTGAAGGCGTACAGTGGTTTGACCACTTCGCCTATTTCCATTCCCGTATCCATATTTGCCAGTATCCTTCGCTCGCCGGAGGTGTTCATTATGACGAACACCTTTTCACCCTCCAACTCGAGGCTGTAGGCGAAGATTCCGGGACCGTTGGAATCGTCCTTCAAGACCTTCAGGGTTCCGTAGCGGAAGACCGGGTTGTTCTTCCTGAGCATAATGAGCTCCTGTATATATTTAAAAAGCTCCGAGTTGCTGTTGTAATGGTCCATATCGCCCGACTGGAACCCTCCGGCGAACATCGCAGCGCGTGTTTCGTTGAAGCCCTGTTCAGTGCCATAATAAACCACGGGTATGCCCGGAACGGTGAATATGAATGCCAGCGCTTGCTTCAGATTGGCTAGACCGCCTCCCTTGAGGAATCTCTCCATGTCGTGGTTATCCACGAAGGTGAGCATCCTGGAAGGATCGAAGTATTCGCTCCTCTTTTCCAGCCTGTATGTGAGGTTGGCTGTGGGTTTGCCCTCTTTGAATATGCTCCTCAACTCTATGTTCAGCGGGAAGTCCAGCATAGAGTTCATACCGTTTTCGAAGAATTCGCGTATAACCTTCTCTCCGGAATCGCTGAAGGGATCGCTCCTGACCCAGGCTTCTCCGAAAGTTATGAAACCTGTTTTGCCTATCTCCTTAGCAACCTGGTAGATCCCGTTTTCTCCCTCGAGAAACTCCTTCCAGAACTCGTAGGGCACGTAGATAACCGTGTCTATTCTGAAACCGTCGATACCGGCTTCTTTTATCCAGAAAGTGTATGAATCTTTCAGGGCCTCTATCACTTCGGGGTTTTCCGTGTTGAGGTCGTCCAGTCCCGACATCTGGTATGTAAATTTTTGAAGCTGATCGTTGAAGTTAGAGATATCCGGAGTCCAGTGGTAGATGTTCTTCTCCGAGTCGGTCTCGTAATTGTTTAGCGAGAAAGGATACTGCTCCGGGGCAGCTGTGGGGGAGCTATCGACGTTGAGTTCGAACTGCCCGTCTATGAATCTGAAGTAATCGCCGACATGATTTGGAACTATATCTTGGATAACCAGCAAGCCTTTCTCGTGGGCTTTGTCGACAAATTCTCTGTAAAGCTTCAGATCTCCAAAATGTTCATCTATCTTCTTGAAATCCCTCGCCCAGTAGCCATGATATCCCCCGTAGCTCACCCAGGGATTCCACCACTGGTTCGCGATGGGTGGGGTGATCCATATGGCAGTCGCACCTAGTTCTTTTATATAATCCAGCTTGTCTATCAGTCCCTGGATATCTCCGCCGTTGTAGCGAGAATTGTCGTTTCCGGCTTCGCCAAAGCCCATATCATCGTTGGAAGTATCGCCATTGGCAAACCTGTCGATCATAACGAAGTACACGATCTGATCTTCCCATACAGGCACTGCTAAAGCCAGAGATAAGAAAATGGCGGCTATGAACATTGACAGAACTAACCTCTTCATAGGACACCCCCTTATTTTTTCAATCCATTATACAATCTAGAAACTCTCCCAGGTTCTTTACCCGTAGTCTGTGGTCGATATGTCTGTTGTAGGCCCAGTCCATTATATAGGTGTTTATTCCGTGGTCGAGAAGGTTTTCGATGTGGTGAGGCGCGTCATCCACCGCCAGTTCTACTCCCAGGACCTGGCAGAGTTCGCCCTTGCGCGAGCTGACGATTATCGTGCCTGGCTCTCCCACGTGTTCAAGTATCCATCTCTGGGACTGTGCCTGGACGGTCCGCCCCTTTGTCGGGAAGCGTGAGGTTATGAAATATATCTCGTGTCTCCCCGCTCTCATAATCTCTGCTAGCCTGAACAAGTCTTCGTGGTCTGCATAGGCTGGAAGACCCTCGTAGAAGTTCGGCGTGCCACGGATCACTTCCCATACACTCTCTTCCATCTCCAGTGTGAGGTTGGGTACACTCTTCCAGAAATCCCAGACCTTCACCTCAACATTCACCGGAACTTCTTCGTACATCCGGTGGGCAACCTGCAAAAAGGCCAGATTGAAGTTGGTCAATACGTCGTCCATATCTATCATCACTTTCACAAAAACACCTCCATATAAAGTATATAGCAACCGGATGCGTTATCGAGCAGACAGTATGATTGAATGGTGAAGAGACTCTTTATGAAGGACCGTTTGAGAAGGCTTTATTTTGTGGGATAATTTGAAGGAAAAGGCATCGGGTTAAAAGGAGGAATAAAGAGTATGTTCGAACTGAAGGACGTGGCATTGCTTTATGAAACAAGGAAGCAGGCTCTCGCCGCACTTAAATCGACCACATTGAAGATAGATTGGGGAGAAGAGATCGGAATCTACGGTCCTTCCGGATCGGGAAAATCCTCTCTTCTTTTCATAATGAGTACGCTCAAAGAACCCAGTCGCGGAGAGGTGAAATACGACGGCAAGGAGATTACAGCACTCACACCTTCGGCAAAGGCTGAGTTGAGACGCAAAGAGTTCGGGTTCGTTTTTCAGGAGCATTTCCTCATAAACCATCTCACGGTGAGGGAAAATGTTTTGCTTCCGGCAAGCGATAAGAAAAATGCCAGAAAGCGCCTCGAGGAGATAGTAGGTTTCCTCGGACTTGGTGAATTGCAGAAGAGATTTCCCTTCGAGCTTTCTCTTGGCCAGAGTCAGAGAGTGGCTATAGCACGCGCTTTGATCAACAATCCACGAGTAGTTTTCGCAGACGAACCGACCGCATCGCTTGATAGGGATAATGGCCAAAAAGTCGTGAAGCTGCTTAGATCATACTGCAAGAAAAACAGCGCCACCCTTATAATGGTCTCTCACTCGCCGGAAATTATAGAGGGATTCGGGAGGAGGTTCAAAGTAGAAAACGGTCAGGTGAGTGAGGTAACGGCCAATGTTTAGGTATATTTGGCTATACTTCAAAAGGAGGCCCTTGAGAATTCTGGTGTATATTCTGGTCGTCGCGCTGGGTGTCGCGGCCAGCATTATCCTCGGTTCGATTTTTCTCTCTTTTGGTGAGACAAGAAACAGGATAACCGCAGTCAATGAAAACTGGATAACCATTCAGTACCTCTCTAATAACGGCAGAGATTCAAGGCTGGATGAGGTTATCGAGAAAACGCTCTCGGAAACCTTTGGCTTTTCCGATGCGATAAAAGTCGATATCGCCTATCTCAGTTACAACCTTTTTGGCAGCGCCAGAGCCAACTTCCCAGTGTACGGGATAAGACAGACGGATATCCCCAGGCTTTTACGAGAGTCTGATACACAGATAGTTCAGGGGACGGTTTTTGAGAGAGGCTCGAGAGATATAATGGTATCCGATTCCTTCTTAAAGGCCGATGGACTGGAAGTCGGCCAGATTTACGAAGAGACGCTTGAGGTGTCCACACCCGGCCAGTATTCTATCGTGGCTTCGTTGAAAGGACCATCGATCTTCGGCCTAGGCTCTGCGGGAATCTCCTCGGGTGGTGGCACTTATGGCTACATGGTCTTCGCCAGAGAAGGTTTTCTCATGGCTGTCGAAAACGAGTTGAAGAACGCGCTGGCCGAGTATATGCCGTCTATTACGGTTAACGGACCGGCCTCGTCGATCGATAGGATAAGAGAACAGTACACCGGTTATTACTCGGGAGTCTTTTTCGTGGATCTAGTAATAGCGCTGGTCTTTACCGTGGGGCTGGCCATGCTCAACTCAGTCAGCCTACGTGAAAGGAGAAAGGAATACGGCGTTATGTCGGCAGTCGGCTATAAAAGTGGAAGCCTTAGGACCCGACTCTTTATAGAGTCTTCGATTCAGGCCGCCTTGGGATGGATCGCAGGTTTCTTAGTTGGTTTATGGGCCATCAAGGTTCTCGAGAAAAGATTCTTCGAACCCGCCGGGCTTTTCCTCAGAAATGATCCCATCGGCTCGCTATACACCCTAATAATCCCGCTGGCCGTGGTGTTGCTGACTCAGTTTCTCATAACCGGTCATCTTAAACGTGATCTCATAAATCTCCTGAGGAGCGCCAGCATGGAAAGGGGGATCTTCAGAAGTCGTTTCAGGGATATACGTACCGGCTGGTTGCGTTATCCGTTGAGAACCGGCGCCTACACGCCCCTTTTTGTGAACGTGATCGTTTTTGTGGCTTTGATTTTTTTCTTCGGCTCCCTTCTTTCCGGTCTCTCCGATGGAATAAGGGATAGTGGAGCATTTTACGAAAATAGGACATATGTGAGAATGCGCACCGGCACGGAATTTCCGACCGATATTGCGTCCTCGTCGGAAGTGAAGGCATTTAGTGCTGGGCTCGAAAAGCTCAGAATAAAGCTTCTCTTTGGCACAAGCAGCGTCTATATACCGGTTCTCTCACCAGAGGATGCCCAGGCTTTGCTGCTGTTGAACGAAACACCAACAATGGGAACGTTGCTGGTCAGTGAAGGCCTTTCGGAAAGAATTGAAGATGCGGAATCGCTCGATTATTCGAAGGTTGAGGTATCGACAGTATTGAAGGGACTTTCCGGTGTGATGGTTGCCTCGCCACTTCCGGGCGGGATGCTTCTGACCTATGGTACGACAGGAGAGGCCGAAAAGATACGAAGAAGTCTTCTTTCTTCACAGACAGAGATGATCTTGGACAATTTGACGTTCGAAAAATCCTATAAACAGGAGACGCAGTTCATGAAACTGATAACGGAGATCATCATCTATTTGCAGTTCTTCGTTGTAATGGTAATCGGAGTAGTAACTGTGATAAGGACAATAAGCGCCAGACGATCGGAAATATCTATCAGAAGCATAATTGGACTGAAAGAAAAAGAGACTCGACGGATGTTTTCAATCGAGATCGCTGCGGTGACACTGTCAGCGGCGTCAGCGGGATGTCTTGCCGGCCTGATAGTCTGGTGGATCTTGAAATCGGTATTCTTTCAGGGTATCTATACCTCTACACTTGTAAGCACGCCGACCGTGCTCAGAGTCGTCTTCATGGTTTTCTCGATACTCATGGCCGGTTTCTTGACCGTCAGGTTCTTTACGAGCCGGGAAGACCCGATAGCGATAATAGAGAGGTAGCCAAATGAGGTACAGAGAATACGCCCCTCTTAAGGACGGCTTTTCAACGGGAAAGTTAAACAGGATCACCGATGTGCCTCGTTTAAGAGTCGGCCATTGTACGATCGACAGAGATCAGCCAACTATTGTGAGGACCGGCGTCACTGTTCTCAGGATCGACGATGTTATATCCAAACCGGTGTGGGCTGCCAGTAACGTTTTCAATGGCTATGGAAAGTCGATAGGTCTGGTTCAGGTTGATGAGCTCGGGACGATGGAGAGCCACGTTTTTTTTACCAATACTCTGTCCATAGGAGCAGTTCAACAGGGTGCGGTCAAAATCGCTTTCCGGGAGTGCCATGATATAACTTCTTTCAACGCCGTCGTAATGGAATGTAACGACAGTTACCTCAGCGACATCGCTTCTCTCTCAGTTACAGATTCAATGGCGATCGAGGCTTACGATGGTGCCGTGAAAGATTTCAAAATGGGAAGTGTCGGGGCCGGTACGGGAATGGTCTGTTTCGGTTTTAAAGGAGGGATAGGTTCCTCTTCCAGAATGATCGAGATAGATGGCAGGGAGTACACCCTGGGAGCACTCGTACTGGCCAACTTCGGGAGGACAACCGATCTAAAGATACCCGGGCTTGTTGACGTAAACTTCGAGGAACCGCAAAGGGATGGCGGTTCATTGATAATGGTTCTCTCGACAGATGTTCCGTTGCTACCCCACCATCTGAAAAGGATCGCCAGACATTTGAGCCTTTCGATCGGAATACTCGGAGCCCCCGGTTACCATGGCAGCGGAGACATCGCGCTGGCCTTTTCCACAGCCGACAGGAGAGACCCTCAGGCGCTGACGATCGGAGAGGACGGTTCAATTATGAGCCGCATCTTCAAAGCGTCAGTTTGGGCCACGGTTGAGGCCATACTCGATTCAATGTTTTCATCGCCTTATACAAAGGGATTCCATGGCACGGTCCCGTCAATTCTGGACAGCATGTGCCAATGATTTTAGCGGTGTATGAATGTGTCAAAGGTGTCAAATCACCTTGCTATTACAACGATAGATCTTACCGCCTCTTACTTTTCCGTGGCTTTTTCCAGGTCTGAAAGATGTGTTTTCCATTAACTGGATATGATATAATGATTTCGGAAAATTACCTTGAGCTATAAACGTTATATTTCTTTCGTCAGGAGTCATGCTTTATTTCGCCATCCAGAGGGGAAAGAGAAACGAGCAAAAAAAGGAGGATAGATGAAAGCAACGGTCTTTCTTTTGCTTGTGACGATCTCAGTTTCATTGATAGCTCTAACCCCGCTAACGGTAACCTTCGGAGATGATGAAACTCTCTTTTACTACGAAGAATACTTCGATCTCTATCCTGGAGACAGCGAAGTGTTTCGCTGTCCGCTTCTTCTAGTTGGTGCTGGAAATTCGCTGATGTTTCTGGATAAAGGCCAACCTTTAAATTTGTGTCTTGCGGGTTTGAGCGCTGAGCAATTTGACAGTTCTTTTCTTGATAGGCTTCTTCGAGATCAGGATTTCTCGATCTCCTTTGAAACCTCGCAAAACGCTTTGGGAAACCATAGACCGGCCTACCTATGGCTTCGATGCGAGACTGGGTACGTCAACGTGAATCTCCTGCTTCTCGAAAACGGAAAAGCTCTTCTGGAAAGTTGCAGGGAATCGTCGCTGTTGAAATGGCTGGAGATGTTTGGTAAGAACGAAGCAACTCTTAATTGGCCGGTGAAGAAGAGAAGCACAACCCGTGAAAGAAGGTTCACGACTATAGTCTCCATATATAATGCGGGCAGGGCTAAGCGACTGGAGAGCGGGATTTACGATCTTGAACCGGGTAAGGGACCCAAATATGATCATGGTATAACACAAAGCGAGAAATCTTGTGCCATAAACGAAGTTATCACCTCTGAGAAAGGTCGAGTCGTAGAAGAGTCACCAACTGGCACAAACGAACAGTGGGAGACGATCGTAAGCTTTTCGGGTTCATCTACCAATTTTACCGAGCCTTTTACTATACCGGGAAGTGAATGGAGAGCAAAGCTGATCCACGAGGGAAGTTTCTTCTCGCTTACACTTTACAACGCTTACGATGGAAGCATCGAAGAAACGTTGCTCACGGCGACATCGCCCGGTGCGAGAGAGATTTACCTTCACAGGAGCGGAACCTTCTATTTTTCCATCATCTCCACGGGTAATTATGAGATAATCATCCAGGAGAAAACAGCTGTCTCAAACGGCGGACAAATGATGGATAACGGCTCTTAACGCTCTTCTGAAGGACGGGTTCTGGCGTCAAATCTTCTTCGGAATGCTAATAGTAACCGTGGTTCCAAGCATATAGCGAGACCTGATATCTATCGTACCGCCGATCAGGTTCAAAGCGTGCTTCACGAGAGACAATCCGAGTCCCAGCCCCGAAGAGCCAGAAGTTTTAGCGTTGCTGGCACGGTAGAACCTCTCGAAGATTCTGGGAAGTTCATCGCTTTTAATTCCGATTCCGTTGTCTTTGACGGAGAGGAAGATTTTTCGGTCAGTTTCGTAAGACGTGATTTCGATCTTTTCCCCGATGCTCGAGTATTTTACGGCATTAGAAAGAAGGTTGGAAATTATTCTGAAGAGAAGCATCGAGTCGGCCGCGGCATAGATATCGGAAGAGACAGATACCTCGATCTGTAATCTCTTCCGCTTCCATTTGCTTTCGAGATCGCCAATGGCCTCGTCGACCAGTTCTCTCAGATTTACCGTTTCTACCTTTACCCTGTAGTTTTGCAATTCGAGATTCGAGAGTAAACCCAGTTCTTCCACTAGGCGTGCAAGCCTGTTGGTCGATCTCGATATTCTTTCGATTGTTTCGATCACATCTGACGGAAGCTTTTCACGTTTTTCAATGAGCAGTTGAACGTAGCCGTTGATTACCGCCAAGGGAGTAGAAAATTCATGGACTATGGAGTTCACGAAATCCATCTTGGCGTTTTCGAATAGTTTTTCGTTTGTTATGTTTTTCAATAATATGTATGGTGGAACCACCTTCACATGCAGGTAAAGGGTCATATCGTCCTTGACGTAGATCGTGTCGGTTTCGAATTTCAAATCCGATATAAAACTATCCACGATCTTCGATATTCCCTGAACATGTAAACCATCTGGAAGGGCTCTGCCTTCGACCTCTCCGAGCAGTTTTCTGGCCGAAGAGTTGGCCTCGACAATATCCAGTCCCTCGTCTATCTTGAGAACACCTTCGCTGAACTCATTCAGGAGCGACTCGTTCATTTCGTGTCACCGAGAACGAATTTATATCCCACGCCTCTGACTGTCCTGATGAACTTCTCGCCGATCTTCTCTCTTAGCTTGCTTATATGAACATCGACGGTTCTGAAATCGCCATAAAAATCGATCCCCCAGACTTTATCGAGCAGTTCTTCGCGGGTGAAGACCCTTCCGGGGTTCTCGGCCAGTATTTTCAACAATTCAAATTCTCTTCTGGTTAATTCTTCCGAGACTCCATTCCGAGTGACCGTGTAAGATTTCAAATTCACCAGAACCTCACCGATTAAAAGCTGCTCTTCTAGTTTTCCGGATACTTCGGACCTCCTGAGGACGGCCTTGATCCTGGCTACGAGTGCTCGAGGGTTGAAGGGTTTGGTAACATAATCGTCGGCTCCGAGCTCCAGTCCCAGTATCATGTCCAGATCGGATTTGCGGGCCGTCAGGAAGATTATGGGGATATTCGGGTTTGTCAAGCGTATTTTCTTGACCAAATCCAGTCCGCTTGCATCCGGGAGCATGATATCCAAAAGGATCACGTCCGGTCTGCCTGACTGTAGAACACGCCAGAGATCTTCGGCGCTGGTCGCGGTATCAACTTCCATAGTCTCACTTTCGCAGGCTGTCCTGACAATGTTCAAAATATCGGGATCGTCATCCACTATTAAGACTCTCAACGTCGCATTTCCTCCTTGAGATTGGCGCCTTTCGCGATATAGTAGATCTCCTCGGCGATATTGGTAGCATGATCGCCAGCCCTTTCGAGAAACCTGGCAACGAGCAAAAGATCCAGCAATTGGGCTATGGCTTTTGGATCGGTCATATTTACCAGTTTATCGCGAACCTCGCGTTTTATGTAAACATAGTATTCATCGACCTGGGCGTCATCGCTCCAGACTTTTCTGGTAACTTCGATATCTCTGTTGTAATAAGCCCTGATAATCTCATCGAGCATATTCTCTACTACGGCGGTCATCTTCTTGATATGGATCAAAGGCTTCACCAGCGTCTGGTTTTCGTACCTCACGGCAACTTCGGCGATATTTACGGCCAGGTCTCCTATTCTCTCTAGATCGGTAGCGAGCTTCATCATAGTTAGGACATACCTCAGATCTTCGGCCAGAGGCTGGAATCTTCCTATATAGTTACATATCTCCAGGTCCATTTTGCGTTGCAGATCATCTATGATCTGATCACCATCTATAACCGCCTTGGCAGAGTCTCCGTCGAGTCTGTCTAAAGCGTCTATCGCCTTTACAAGGCTGGATCTGACGTTCTCTATCATATCAGAGAGCATCGATTTCAACCTGTTGAAACCCGCTTCAAGGTGATGCTGCCTTTCTTGAGTCATGCTTACCACTCCCCGTTAGCTGAAAATACCCCTCAAATAGTCGCTGGTTCTCGGATCTGACGGGTTAGTAGTTATCTTCTCGGTCGCATCGAACTCGACCAGTTCACCAACATAGAAGAACATCAAGTAATCAGAAATCCTCAGAGCCTGCTGCAAATTGTGGGTAACTATTATTATAGTATACCTTTCAGAGAGTTCTTCGATAAGTTTTTCTATCTTCTGCGTTGCGATGGGATCCAGAGCGCTGGTAGGCTCGTCAAGCAGCAGGACTTCCGGTTCTACCGATAGCACCCTTGCAATGCAGAGTCTCTGTTGCTGTCCACCGGAGAGGTTCAGCGCGTTCTTTTTCAACTCGTCCTTCACTTCATCCCAGAGCGCCGCCTGTTTGAGGGAACGCTCGGTTATCTCTTTCAATCTCTGACGGTTCTTCACGCCGTGTACTCTTGGCCCATACGTTACATTATCCTGTATGCTTTTGGGAAAGGGATTGGGCTTTTGAAAGACCATGCCCACCTGTTTTCTCAAAGTGACCGGGTCCATTGTTAGCGTTTCTTTGCCCAGAAGTTTTATGGAGCCGGTATGCCTGTAAGAAGCGATCAAATCATTCATCCTGTTCAGTGTTCTGAGAAAGGTCGATTTACCGCAACCGGAAGGACCAACGACAGCCGTCACCTTCCTTCGGGATATTTTACATGTCACGTCTTTCAACGCATGCTTTTCACCGTAAAAGACGTTCAATTTATCTATTGCGAAGATCGTATCTTCCATACTCACACCTCCAGTTTCTTCATTTCTTTTTTCCGTCTGATGGCGACGAGTAAGAAGAGAACCACCACTATGATCAAGAGGAGAGATATGCTGCCTTCGAGTTTGGGAGTAACATTATCGGGATACACGGCCGAAAGAACGAATATATGCGTCGGTAAGGCCATCGCCGGTTCGAAGGGACCAGTGGGATTCCTGGTTATATAGAAGGCCGCACCGGTGAAGAGTATAGGTGCCGTCTCTCCTATTATTCTTCCAGTCGCTATGATAACCCCTGTCAAAATTCGAGAGAAAGAAGCCGGCAAAACTATTCTGAAAGTCGTCTCGGCCTTATTGGCGCCCAACGCGAGAGACGCTTCTCTATATGACTCTGGAACGGCAATAAGGCTCTCGTGTGTGTTGGATATTATGTATGGAAGAGACATTATACCCAGTGTCAATCCTCCGGCCAGAACAGACGTTCCGAACCCGAAAGTGATCGAGAAGAGTGATAGGCCAAACAGGCCGAAGACAACTGAGGGGATCCCGGAAAGAATGTTGTTAGCGGCGAGAATGAGTCTTCTGAAGGCTGTGTCTTTGCTGTATTCGCTCAGATAAATGGCTGCCAGTATTCCAACGGGTATCGAGAACAGCAAAGCCACCGTCACGAAGTAAACCGTTCCAACTATTGCAGGCCATACTCCGCCTTCAGTCATCGAGTTGCTTGGAAATGTCGTTAAAAACTCCCAGCTTATATCATCCAGCCCGTTGATAATTAGAAAGCCTATCAAAGCAAGTATAAGGCCGATCAAAGCGTATGAAACGATGGCGAAGATTATCTTCACGATCGCGTCTACATTCATTTTTCTTTACTCCTTTTTAACTTCATGGCTATCAGAGTGAAAGCGGTCGAAATCACCATAAGTACTACGCCGATCATGAAAAGGGCAAAATAATGTGTGCTTCCCAACTCGACTTCTCCCATTTCCCCGGCAATTGCCGAGGTTAGTGGCCTGACCGGGTCAAAGATCGAACTGGGAATCATAGTAGCTCCTCCTGCAATCATGAGAACTACCATGGTCTCACCGATCACTCTGTTGGTTCCAAGTATGATCGCATTCAGTATGCCGCTCCTTGCCTGAGGCAAGAGTATCCTGAAAATTGTGCCAGTCATGTTCGCACCCAGAGCGAGCGAAGCCTCTTTCTGATCAATCGGAACGGCTCTCAGGGCATCTTCCATGAGAGTAACAAAATACGGCATCGCGAGGACAGAAAGCATTAATGAGGCGTTCATGACGTTCAGCCCGGTCCATATTTGGAGTGGGAAGTGCTCCATCAACCATCTGGAAACGTACTTGAGACCGAAACTCCCCAGTACAACCGACGGGATACCAGCCATGAGTTCGAAGATATATTTGATAGCATCGTGGCTTTTCTTGCCGCTGAACTCGGCCAGAAAGATCGCACAGATAAAACCCATGGGAATCGCCACAGCCAGGGTTAATCCCGTAACGCTCAGAGTACCGGCGAGCAAGGCGAGAATTCCAAACTCGGCATCTTCGTAAGTTGGGTACCAGCGGGTGCTGAGAAAGAAGTCTTTTAGCGATATTTTTCCAAATACGCGCACCCCATCGGATACAAGGAAGTAAAAGATCCCAAAGACTATAATAGATGTCAGCAAAGCGGCGAAGGTCACTAAAACCTCCGCCGATAGTTCAACTCTCTTTCTTCTCAACCAGTCTCATCCAATCTTATTTCGTGCCATATGCGTTTACGTAACCAACCGTGAGAACGGCTGCCTGACCCTCCGGCGAGAGAGCGTATCTCAGAAAATCGGCCACAGTTCCCGTGGGGAGTCCGTTAGTGGCGTCCACGAACATGAATAGGGGTCTGGATATCGGGTATATACCGACGTTGACATTTACAACAGTCGGTTCGATTCCTTCGACGGTGAGCGCCTTGACTTCTCCAGTAATATAACCCATGCCGATGTAGCCGATCGCGTATATGTTCTGAACTATTTGTTCAACCTCGGCCCTGGTGGAAGCGAGCTGTTGAACCTGCGGCGCAAGTTTGTCTCCTTTCATGACATGCTCCACGAAGTATTCGAAAGTTCCGGAAGCGTTATCCCTTGAGAACGGAACGATTCTAGCCTTTGGAAGTGACGAATCTATCTGGTTCCAGGTAGTCACCTTACCAGAGTAGATATCGTAGAGCTGCTGAAGCGTTATATTTTCAATTGCAAGGGATCTGTTAACGATTATGGCTATGCCGTCGTAGGCAACGATATAGGGAACGAAGTACTTCCCGTCTCTGTTCATCTGTTCGATTTCCGAAGGTTTGATCCACCTGCTGGAGTTGGCGATATCTGTCTGGCCGTTGAAAAGAGCCTTAATTCCTGTGGATGAACCGGCTCCTTCGATAGAGATTTCAACGTCTGGGTTGAGAGCCTTGAAACCTTCTGCCCAGAGCTGGGCGACTGGATAGACTGTGTTGGAACCTTTTATAACCAGTGTTGAACCTAATACCAGCACAACCGAAAGAGTCGTCAGAACAATCGTTACAATTGTCTTTTTCATCTCTTGCACCTCCCGAAGTTTTTCGACAATACGTTTATACTCCGGGAGCATTATTTGAGTTTTAGTCGAGTATTAACGACCAGATCACTCGAAAAGCCAGTTTCAGAAACGATCAGAAAAAAAGTCGCCAATCGCTCTATGTTGTCGCGCCAAGTTTGTTTAAGTATTACCTGCGTTGCCCACACCGGTGGCAGGGTTCGTCGATCAAAACGGTGTGAATTATGCCGGTGTTAAAAATGTTGACCGGATTGAACTGTCAAAACACCCGGTTAATGTCTCCTGATAAAGATGCTGTCGATGATCTCTCCCTGAGGTGATTTGGCCTGGATGGAGATACCGTCGAGGGTGTATTCGAAGAGAACGTAATGGTGAGATTGGCCGTAAGCCTTCAATCCCGGTCCGGGAAGGATCTCATAGAGAGGTGCACCACCGCCGGCCGTTATTATGTAGTTCACTCCGTTTTTCTCCATTCTCTGATAGCCATGATCGTGACCGTTTAGAACTATATCGACTCCGTAGCTTTCGAAGACGGGAACCAGGTACTCTTTCACATAAAAGTGATCGCCGTGCGGCCCGAAGCTGTAAGGAGGGTGGTGGAAAAAGACGATTGTGAAGGCAGGATTGAGAACGGCTGCTTTTTCGAGCTCTGTGAGGAACCAGATGTATTGCTGTGAATACTTGTCGAAGGATTCATTCGTGTTCAAACAGACGAAGAAAATATCACCGTACCAGAAGCTATAGTAACGCTCATTTCCAGGATATGCGAAGAACCTCAGGTAATTGACCGCATCGCTTTCGTGATTTCCTATAGCGCTGTAATATACACTATTGGAGAGGCTTTCCACGGACTTCATGAAGTCCTTCCAGCTTTCTATATCATCATCGCTGGAAACGAGATCCCCGGTATTTATAACCAGTGAAGCGTTCTCTGCGGCTATGGCTGCCGTTATAGCCTTATGAACTTCGGGATCGCTTCTGCTATCGCCATAGGCTGCGAATCTAAAAGGAGAGTTCCTCTGAGGCGAAGTCGTCAACACCCCACCGCCTCTGTACACGAGTTTGTCTCCCCGCATACTCTTCACACTGTAGGCATAACTCGTGCCCGGTCTCAGGCCGGAAACTCGGAACCTGTGAAGTGTCACTTCAGTCTCGGAATGTATCCACTCGTTAGATCCGTCATAGACGATCAGATAGGAATCAGAAGGCTCTTCGGTGAACCATGTAATGGTGATCTGCTCGCCGGTGGCATCGCTGAGATAAACGCCAAAAGAAAGACCGGCGATCATTGAAATCAACGTAACCAGGAATCTCCTCGCTTTCATCAATTTCATCAACTCCTTCATAATCAATTGTAACCTGTCCGGTCGGAAGTAGCAAAACATCTGGACGGTAGAAGTAAAGTTCTAAGCGCGTAACACTTCAGACGTGTTTTTCAAACCCTCAAGGTCTGCCTGTTATTCTACATGCTATAATTCTGAAGCTGGAGGTGAGATACATGGAATTATACAGTAGTGAGAGTGAACCGCCACCTTGATCTTTCTCGTCCATTGAGACCTCCTTCTCGGGGCGGGGAAACCAATCCTTGACTTAATGACTTAATAACAAGAAGGAGGTAATCGATGTGCGAGAGATGCTGTTATCTGAATACGGTAAGTTGAAGTCTATCGATACACCCGTGGAGGGCTGCTGGATAAATATCACTTCTCCGGACAGTGAAGATATATCCTTCCTCAAGGAAATGGGTGTGGAAGAAGATTTTGTGTACGACTCGCTCGACCAGGAAGAGAGAGCCAGGTTCGAGCAGGATGAGGACCTCGTATATATCATCACCAAACTCCCTTATTTCGACGGTGAAGACAAGGCCGTTCCATACAAGACCATGACTCTTGGCATAGCCATGAAGTCGGGTTATTTCGTCACCATCAGCGGTTTTAAAAGCGCTATCCTCGAAGATCTCATCGAAGGGCGTGTCAGGGACGTTTCCACAAAAAAACGCAACAGACTCCTGCTGAGAATCTTCGACAGGGGAACGGTTTATTACCTGAGGTATCTCAAAGAGATCCGACGGCTTTCAAACGAGATAGAGTCGGAGCTACACCGCTCTACAAGAAACAAGGAGCTGGTGGCCATGCTGAACCTCGAAAAATCTCTGGTCTTCTTCACAACATCTCTGAGATCGAACGAACTGATGTACGAGAAGCTGAAAAGAGCCCACATATTGACTCTATACGAAGAAGACGAGGAACTCTTCGAGGACATATCTATCGAGAACAGACAGGCCATAGAAATGGCTAACATCTACAGCGATATACTGACCGGCATGATGGACGCTTTCGCTTCGGTAATATCGAACAACCTGAACGTCGTTATGAAGATACTCACCATCGTGACTCTCGCGCTGCAGATTCCTACACTTGTCGCTTCGATCTATGGAATGAACGTAGCTCTCCCCTTCATGGACAGTCCGAGTATCTTCTACTGGTCGATGGGACTTTCCGGTCTGGCAGCCGTTATCGTCGGATTCATCCTTTTCAAGATAAGGTGGTTCAAGTAAGGCGTAGCGATTTGAGAAGAAAGACCTGCACTACCGATGAAATAATGAGAACGAAGGGAATCGCGGTAACCGGTAGCAGAAGGCCTACCAAAGCATAAAAGAGGGCTATCGAAGAGGTTATAAAAAACGTAGCTCTCTTTTTTTTGCCGGTGATCGCGAAGATCTTGTCGTAATAATGGTCTCTGTCTCCTTTCAGGGGTGATTTCCCTGCCAGGGAACGTCTGGCGAAACCTACGAAGAGATCCAGTAAGACCGGCCAGCAGAAGGCGGCGATTCTGACGAAATTCTGGCTTTCCCAGCTCTCTAGCAGAAGCAATCCCACAAAAGTTCCGGCCAGATACGACCCCTGATCTCCCATGAAAACCTTCGCGGGAGGGAAGTTATACAATAGATAACCGGCAAAGGCGCCGGCTACGGCCAGCGATATGTCGGGGGAAAAACCCGCCATGAAGGCGAAAACTGAAAAAATTATTGTATTTCCCGCACATATACCGTCCAGACCGTCAACCATGTTGTAAGCGTTTACCGCCATGGTAAATACGAAGGCGAGTATTGCCGAATCGAAGAAGGAATAGCCGAAGATTATGTAGGATATCGAAAAACCGCTGGCCAGCTCTATGAAAAGCCTTACTTTAGGCGAGAGTCCCCTTTTGTCATCTATAAAACCCACAATCCACATAACGATAAAAGGAAAGAAGTACTCCGGATAGTTAAGGAACCATGGTGAGATCGACAGAAGTATCGCCGTGCCGCCGAGATAAGGTATCGGCTTTTCGTGAGGTTTTAGCGTTCCGGCGGGCTTATCGACGAAACCGAGTTTCATTCCGAGAACTTTGAGTACATAGTTGAAAACCAGAGACAGACCGAAGGCCATTATTATTTCCATCATCCACACCTTTCGACGGCCTTAGCTACAACCTGTGCGACGTACTCTTGTTCATCGGGAGAGAGGTTACTGAAAAAGGGAATGGCTACAGTTTGCGCTGAAATCCTCTCCGTCACCGGAAAGCTCCCCTCGCGATAACCGAACTCCTCTACATAAAAGGGCTGAAGATGAACCGGTCTGAAATACTCGCGACATTGCACACCGTTTTCTTTCAGCCGATCCATAAATCGATCTCTATCGATCCTTTCATCGAGCCTTATCACGTACACGAACCACCCCATGGAAGTCACGTAATCTTCGAGGTAGGGGACGGTAATCCCTCCGATCTTCGAGAGTAAAGCGGAGTAACGATCGGCCACGACTTTGCGCTTTCCGAGTATCTCGTCGATCCTTTTCATCTGCTCGATGCCCAGGGCTGCAGAAAGTTCATCCATACGGTAGTTGTAGCCAAGCCTAACGTGCTCCAGCCAATTCTCGGCAACACCGCGCCCCTGGTTTCTCATGCTCCTGGAAAGTTCGTTTATTGATGGATCGTTCGTTACAATTATGCCGCCTTCGCCGGTCGTTATTTGTTTGTTGGGATAGAAAGCGAAGGCACCGGCTAGGCCGAAGGATCCGGCTTTCTTACCGAGATAGCTACTGCCCAGAGCCTCGCAGGAATCTTCGACTATCGGGATCGCGTACTTTTGACAGACTGCTTCGATCCCTTCCCAATCCATCGGATGGCCGAAGATATCTACGCCCATGAAAAGATCGGGCAAGAAGTTTTTTAGAGACAATTTTTCAGTTTCGAGCCCCTTTCTGGAATATTCCTCGAGTGCTTCATCCAGAGTTTCGGGAGAGATATTGTAGGTTTTTTCGTCTATGTCGGCGAAGACCGGTATGGCTCCTTCATATATCGCGACATTTGCAGAAGAGACGAACGTGAAGGGGCTGGTCAACATCACTTTCCCTCTACCTAGGCCAACGGATCTTACTATAAGATGGAGAGCGCTCGTACCACTGTTCACAGCGATTGCATATTTCAATCCAACATAATCAGCGATGATCCTCTCAAACTCCACGACCTTCGGACCAATAGACAGGATTCCCGAATCCATAAGGCCGATGACGGCCTCGATTTCGTGCTTCGTAATATCGGGCCTTGCAAGGGGAACTAACAACTACTTCACCTCCCTGTTGGAACGCGTAAAAGTTGATAGAAGAAGACCTAACATGAATGACCATAGGGCTGCAAGCCCTATCTGATAATCTTTTGGAAGCATGAAAGTGACCGTGTGGGCCGGTATCCAGAACCATAGAAGAGAAAGAAAGGCAGAATCGAGCTTCTTCCAGTTTCTCTTTCGTTCAACCACGTTGTCTAGTAGTCTATGCAAGAGAACGAGGAAGACCCCGAATTGAAGGTTCATGGCCAACGATCGCGCCAGAGCGTTGAGAAAACCGTTTTCGAAGAAGACTACCGGCAAAACCCTGTAGAGAACGAGAGTGTTTACGAACCCTTCGAAACCTATGAAAGCCACCTTTATGAAGATCGAGAGAACGGCCCATACCAGCATCTTCGTGAGAATGAGCGATACAGAAGCGCTTTCCTTTGATCCCGAAAGTCTCCTGCTGACAAGATCGCCCAGGGTACCGAGAACGGCGAATTGAATCATGGCCGATACGAAGGGATAACCTCTCACGAAGTTCAAATACCAGTTCATGAAAAATCTCTCCCTGTTTTGATCCTGGCCGTCGCATCGGGCAAAAATTGTTCTATTATCCCGTTCAGAACTGCATAGTCGCTGTTACGTATTGCCAGCTCGAGTTTCGAAACCAACTCTTCCATCTCTTTTTCACCGAGAACGCTATGCCCGTTCAATTTGAAGATCTTAGGATGTTTCGTTTTCGATAAGGCCTCATCGGTCATGACGAGCTCCTCGAAAAGCTTCTCCCCCGGCCTGGCTCCGGTGTACTCTATCATTATCTCCTGTTCTGGCACATAACCGGCGAGTGTGATCATCTCTCTCGCCAGAGTCGATATCTTGACCGGCTCGCCCATATCCAGAACGAAAATATCGCCTCCTGTGGCGTATGCACCGGCCTGAAGAACTAGAGAAACGGCTTCGGGTATGGTCATGAAGTATCTGGTCATTCTCGGATCGGTAACTGTTACCGGACCACCAGATTGTATCTGCTTTTTGAAGAGGGGTATGACACTGCCGCGGCTACCGAGTACGTTACCGAACCTCACTATCCCAAAGCGTGTGGCGCTGTTTTCGGCGATCGACCTGACGAACTCCTCGGCCAGCCTTTTCGAAACGCCCATGATAGAAGAAGGGTTGATCGCTTTGTCAGTCGAAATCATAACCATGGCCTCGGCCGAGTATCTGTGAGCCATCAAGGCAATATTTAATGAGCCAAGAGAATTCACCCGGAAGGCCTCAGTGGGGTTTTCTTCCATCAGCGGGACGTGTTTGTGAGCGGCCGCGTGGAATATCAACGACGGTCTATGGGTTTTAAAGATATACTCCATCCGGTCTTTGTCCTGGACATCTCCTATTAGCTGTTTCAGAGGGATATCCGGATATTGTTTTGAAATCTCCTGCTTTATTTCATATATACTGTTCTCACCTTTGCCCAGAAGAAGCAGTTTGCCTGGACCTAATGGAGCTATCTGCTTGCAAAGCTCGCTGCCTATGCTACCTCCAGCACCGGTCACAAGAACAACTCTTCCGACTATGTAGTTTTTTAGTGAAGCCAGATCGACCTTTACGGACTCCCTACCGAGTAGGTCTTCTATATCTATCTCCCGAAGATAGCCCAGTTTGGCCTTACCGTCTATTATTTCGGTCATGCTGGGAAGAGTCTGTACTTTTATTTTCTTGGTATCGATGTGTGAGAAGATCTTCCTCAAAGTCTGCGAGTCGGCCGAGGGTATTGCAACTATCACCTTATCGATCTTGAATCCTTCGACCAGTTCCATTATCTGCGTCGAATCTCCGAGAACTTGAATTCCCCTAATTCTGCGATGGAGCTTTCTGGGGGAGTCGTCAACAAAACCTACCACTACACCGTTTTCGGGATGGTGGGCCAGTTCTTCGGCGAGAGATGTTCCGGCGTCTCCGGCACCCACTATCAGCACTCTTTCCGATGCTGCAAGCGCGTGATGCCTCCTGTTGATAAAGCTCAACCACATTATTCTCGACCAGATTATAAGAAAGGCCGAACCGATAGCGGCCATGCTTGAAACAGTGAAAGGGACCGTCAAAAGCTTTATGTTGAAGAGTATAAGCAACCTTCCGATCCCAAATCCAGCTACGAAACCAATCGCGATTCCCCGTATGACGATCCAGTAATCCCTGAAATAGCTGTAACTCCAGGCTATTTTGTAGGTACCGTTCAGGGCCAGTGATATGACTATGAAAAGACTGAAAAAAATGCCGTTCACGAAGAATTCCGGCTCGTACAGGTTGAATATACCGTACCTGAAGTACATTCCCATAACATATGCGAGGTATATGAGAAGAAAATCGAGAAGGAGAAGCGCCACATTTCTTCTCATCCCGGTTAGAGCTTTCAATTTGAACAACATATTCACCTCGGAAGAGATTCTAGCACAACAGACACAGAGCGGAGAATTGGGACAAAGTTCATTGTTTTCGCTCTCCGAATATGATCGTTCCCAGCCTAACCATGTTCGAGCCTTCCTCTATCGCAACCCTGTACGAATCGGACATTCCCATCGAAAGATATTTCATCTCCACATTTTTAATTTCCAAGGCACCTATCTCCTCGAACAACCTTCTGGTGAGTCTCAGATACGGTCTCATTTCTTCGACATCATCCGTTACCGGTCCCATTGTCATAAGACCGACAACGATGATGTTTTCGAAATGAGAGATCCCCTCTATCAGTTCCATGGCTTTTTCGGGATACACACCACTCTTGTTCTCCTCTCTGGCACTGTTTATTTCTATCAACAGGGGCATCTTCTTTCCGATCGTTCCCGCTCTCTTATCGATCTCGGTGGCCAGTTTCACGGAATCGACGGTCTGAATCATATCGAATATTTCGACAGCCTTTTTAACTTTATTGGTCTGCAGATGACCTATACAGTGCCAGCGGGCTTTCATGCCTATCGAACCGAATTTTTCCTGGGCCTCCTGTACGTAGTTCTCTCCAAGGTCTATGACACCGCTATCGATTAGTTCCAGAATCTCTTGAACACTCCTGGTCTTGGTTGCGGCGACAAGTGTAACATAATCGGGTATTTCCGCCTTCAATCTTTTTACGTTATCTACGATCATCATCACAACCTCCCCATCAATTATATATTTGTTCCGGCGACATCTATCGTGGTTGCATAAATATTTTCATGTTATTATTCCGTTGCGGACGACAATTCGAAGGGAACTGAAGATTGAGAATGTTTCCCGTACAGATAGATAAAAAAAGAACGACTCTTTTGATCACTTTCGATTACAAAAACCAGAGTCGTTCTTTTTGTTTGTTTATAGGTGCGTCTCCGATAAAATTTCCATGGAAGGTGAGACAATTGAAGAGACGGGAATGGCTCGAAAAATATAAAAAAGATATATTAGGTCGACCCACACGAAGTGCGGCAAGTTCCGAGAAACTCAAGGACTATCTGCTTCGAATGGTGGGATTTATTGAGGAATCCTCAATCGTTGCGGATTTTGGGTGTGGTATCTGCAGTCTTTGGCCACTTTTGCGGGATATGGGCATGCGAATAGTGGGAGTCTCCTGCAACAGAAAGGAGCAGCAACAGAAGGGAATCCGGATAATGAACATAGAGATGGCCGATTTCAACTTTCTTGGCATATTTGAAGGTTTTGTGGCGGTAGATCTTCTGCAACGTATTCCGCCCGAGCTCTGGTCGAAAATTCTGTTGAAGATCTCGCGTTCCATTAAAACCGATGGCATGGGCCTAATAATTACCGAGTTGAGCGAAGAGGAATCGGCCCGTTCGGTTTTCTCGGACCTCAAAGGCGACGGTTTTCCCGTGGTTATTGGAGAAAACCTGGAAGATGGTGAGTACATTTTCAGACCGCTAAAAAGCTGGTACGATCAGTGGCTCAAAAATGCCGGATTGTCCGTTTTCAGAGAGGAAGTTATCGATTCGGTAGTCTATTCAATCGTGAGAAAGTGATACATTCCCTCGGGTTCAACGCACCAGATAAAAATCCTGTTGAACCATATACTCCTTGAATCCGAGGGCACGAGAAACCTTAAGTGAGCCGTAATTCAGTACGTCGTGTCTGTATTGAACCAGGTTTTTGCTTAAAATTCCCCATTCGCTAGATTTAGAACCCAGAGCCTTGCCAAGTCCGAGTTCCCTAAAGTCGGGAATGGTTATAATACCAATATCGGCGATCTTCCCCCATTTGATGATGCTGGAAACGGCGACTATTTCTCTTTCGTAAAACGCTCCGAAAACCGCGACATGATTGAGCTCTACATATCCTTCCGCCAGATCCTCGCGCGTGCAATGACTTCTGAAATTATAAAACGCCGTCCTGTCGCCCAGATTCAACCTGCGAACAATGAATTCATCGGGCGGGTCGTAAGGTACGAAATTGGAGGGATTTAAATATTTTATCGAAGTTTTCCGCCCCCTCCTCAGCGATCCTCCGGATAGAGCGGGGATCTTTTCAACACTGAATTCGGATAGCTTTTCGAAGTTTCTCACGATACTTTCGAGTGCGGGATCGAAAATCAGGACTATTTTGTTTTCAAAAGAGAAAACACTAACCCGACCGCTCTCACTCTTCTTTCCTGGAATTAACAAAACCGATTCTCTTTCCAGGGCAGTCGAATCGATACCCATGTACCCGGTCCATTCTTCGAGTATTCTGAGTTTCATTTCTTCCTCTTTCAAGCTTGGTACCTCCATTCTTACTGGGTGGAAAAAAACATGTAATGTTTTTATCACGACCGAGATGTTTCTAGGATGGAATCACCATTATCAATCCAAAGCCTGCTTCCACCAGTAGAAACACGATGCCGAAAGATTCAAAGGATCTATCCAGAAAAAGCGATATCAGACGTGTCAGGGCAACGAATATATAGACCACTCCAACGAACGTTAAGGCTATCGGGTGATTAAAAAGAATAACAGGAGCCAGACCTAGACCCAGGAAAACTCCACCCATGATGGCTCTGATCTCTACCCTTCCTCTCTCTCCGGCGGCAGAAAACCCGGCCAACCTGGCGTAAGATTGGGGCCTTATAATAATGTACAGACCCGTTATTGCAGTGAGAGTAGAGATAATAAACTTGACGATAGTGAGCACTATATTTACGCCTCCCAAGAATTCTATATTATTCTAGCAGCACAATGTTTCGATAGCAAATCAATAGCGGATTATAAGAGATCTGAAAAAAAGCAGCAGATAAACCAGATTGCTCCATGCGGAAGTAAAGATACTTATCACCATTCCAAGTATAGGAACGAAGACGGAGAAGAAGTTCTTCTTTCTAATGTTTCTGATGTCCAACTTGCTTAGAACCTCCTCTTGAACGAGATCGGTATTTCTTATCAGGTACTCCCACTCAATTAAAGCTATTATTTCCAGCATCAAAATATTCCCGTGGAAGAGAAGCTCTACAAATTCGAAATCTCCGTAATCACTCAACAGAGACGTGGTCAACGGAATGAGAGTAATAAAAAGAAGATTCAAAAGGCTCAGCCACAGGTGAAGATCATCTGTCTTCCTCAAAAACTTCATTCGTTTGTTTCCAGAAATCCAGAGCGATCCAACCACGAAAAAGGAGATACAATAACTGAACAGCTCAAAGTCGAGGCTGAGGATATATTTGATTAGTTCACTTTGAGAAACTATCTCTCCCGGTTCTGGAATCCTTATTGTGAGCACAAGAAGAGTTATGGCTATCGAAAAGACTCCATCTGTCAACGCCTCCAGCCTGTTGACATTGATCTGCCGGTCTGAAGAGGAAAATCTCAAATCCCTCTCCTAATAAGCTATGCCAACTCTCTTCTGTGAGTACTCCGAAGTGAACAACAGATTATAGGCAAATTCGGCCACGTCCTGAACCGAGATACGTTCACCGTTTTCCGGAAGAAAGTCAGCCGCGACCCGGTAACTCTGGTTACCCTCGGCAAATGACATAAAGGGAGGACACACAACAGTCCACTCCAGTTCGGAAGTCTTTAGTATTTCGAAAGCATCTAAGTACTCCCGCGATGTCTTTTTCAGATACTGAGGATAGTTAGGCGAGTCAAGTCTGAGTTCTCGCGGTGATAGTTGAAGAATGCCAGCGTTGGCTATAGCGACTAACTTGGTAACTCCCGATTCTCTGGCGCCGTTGATTATGTTCTTCATCGCCACCGCCAGTGTATCGTTCACGCTTCCGGAGTTATCGGGACCGAGTGCGCTTATTATGGCATCCTGACCCCTTATTGCATCCCTCACGGCCTGGCTGTTAAAAACGTCTCCCGCATGTATTCTCAGATTTTCTCTCCTCACGGTGAGCTTGGAGATATTTCCAACAAATATCGTCACAATGTGATTATCGCTGAGAGCCCTGTCCAGGACCACTCTCCCAACTCTGCCAGTTCCACCAAACACTATTATCTTCAAGGCCGTTACCCCCTTTCATTCCTATACTTAATATATTATAGACTCAACTCGAAAAATCCAAATAACCGTTAACGTACAATACAGCCGGAACGGGCAGTCTTGGGTGGGAGATTTCGAAAAAACGCGATTATTTCCTCTAACTCTAAGAAAACTCTAAGGATAGGGTCATAGACTTGGAATGTGAGAAAAATTCACGGGGAGGTGTGAAAGATGAAAAAGATACTGATTATCACTATAGCCATACTTATGGTGGGAGCGATCGCAACGGCAGCAGGACTGGGATTTAGAGCTCAGGGCGTCAAGCAGGCTCAGGTCGGCTCAGGTCGATGCGAAGCATTCGTTGACGAAAACGGCGACGGAATTTGCGACTCATACGCACTGAGACCCCAACCGCAGGATGGAACAGGTAAGAGATGGGCTGCCGGAAGAATTAATGGAGGTTTCAAAGGTAACAGAGTTGCAAACAGAGGAACCGGATTGGCTGGCCAAGAGAATTTCGTTGATGAGAACGGCGACGGGATATGCGATCTTCTTGGTACCAGAAATGGTATGGGTAGAGGCAAAGCGTTCGGTAGAAAGTAATCCCGCCACTGAATAGACGGAGAGTCCCTACGGGGACTCTTTTTTATCGCTCCACACAAAATCTTCATATTAAGATAGCTTGAACTGGCTGTCGGTGATTTGGTCTTTCTTTGTCATACTGAAGCCAGTTTTTTGTCAAGGTACACAGGATATGCTAAGATAATTCTACCGGGGGTAAATGATGAAATCAAATCTTTCAATCATTATAATGATAGTATTTATCTTTGCCTGTATCTCATTAAAAGCCAACGTACTCGTCTTCGGAGGTGACAGGGATTACCCTCCCTACGAGTATATAGATGAAAATGGCGACTATACGGGTTTCAACGTTGACATTATGAGAGCGGTAGCCAGAGTTCTGGGAATGGATTTAGAAATAGAGCTCGGTGAATGGAACTACATAGTCGAAAAGATGAAATCCGGTCAACTCGACGGTCTGTTGGGCATGGCGGTAACGGCTGAACGCGAAAAATTGTACTCCTTTTCGATCCCACACAATTATCTTTACATGAGTATCTTTTACAGGAAAAACACCTCGATAAGCTCGGTCGAAGAGCTGCGCGACAAAGAGATAATCGTTCAAAAGAACGGTGTTATGCACGACTATCTTCTGGAAAACTCAATCACCGACAAAATAATCACAGTCGAGGTGCCACTCGACGGATTGAAAATGCTTTCATCGGGCAAGGGCGATTTCGGTCTTTTCGGCAAGTATCAGGGGCTGTACCTGGCCAAACAGAACAACCTGAAAAATCTGGCTGTTTTTGAAAATGCTGTCTTCGAGAGAGATTACTGTTTCGCCGTTTCAAAAGAAAACCAGGATCTTCTCGGCCTACTCAACAAAGGCCTTCTCTTTATAAGGGACAGTGGCGAATACAGAGAAATCTATAAAAAATGGTTCGGCACGCTCGATTGGTTTGAAGGCAACGTTCAGAATATCGTGTTCTGGGGTACGATCGTTATATTGCTGTTCCTGATAGTGGTTTTCGTGCTTTCTATATGGAATTCGACTCTAAAAAAGCTTGTTGAAAAGAGAACCGAGGAACTGACCAGTAGAATCTCCGAGTACGACAGCCTCCAGAATAAAATTCGCGCCTTGCATGAAGTTACACTTCAGATGGAAAAATGCAGCGATGAAGAAGAAGTTTACGATCTGGTTGTGAAGGCCGCAAGAGAGATTCTCAAATACGATTATTACAGTCTCGACATCGTAGAAGGTGATTTTCTAGTGGCCAAAAGGTACTCCGACACCATAGAGATCAACTCGAATGTGCCAAAATACGAGGGAATCGCCGGTAGAACATTGAAAACGGGAGAGACGATAGTAGTCGACGATATCACCTCGGTCGATTACGCGCTCCCATCAAGCAGTAAGATCAGGTCGCTGCTAAGCATTCCCATGGGTTCTTTCGGTGTCTTTCAGACGGTTTCTTTAAAGTTGGCTGCCTTCAGCAGGGAAGATGTGGAACTGGCCGAGCTACTCATCTATCACGCGGTCGGTGCGATCGACATCATACGCAAAACGAAAGAGATAAGTTTCCTGGCCTTCCACGATTCGCTGACGGGACTTTACAACCGCACCTTTTTCGATGAAGAGATATTGCGGATGGACACTTCCAGAAACCTGCCAATATCTCTGATATTCGGCGATGTGAATGGTCTGAAGATCATAAACGACAGTTACGGCCACTTCTACGGAGACGAATATCTTAAAACTGTTGCTGGAACTATAAAAAGCTCATGCAGACAGGAAGATCTCGTTGTTCGCTGGGGTGGCGACGAGTTCGTAGTTTTACTTTTCAGAACTTCGGAGCAACAGGCCAGGGAAATCATCTTCCGCATCGAGAGCAACCTGGTCGCCATAAGAGACTTTCCTGTAACCGTGAGCGTTTCTTTCGGTGTTTCCACGAAGACCTCCAAAGATCAGAATATCGCCAATTTAATCGAAGAAGCCGAATTCGAAATGTACAACCAGAAGGGATTATCAAAAAAATCTGGTAAAACCATGAAATGAAGAATGATCCGGCGGCTACGGATCGATGGATCACCTCGATGATCCATAGAGCCGGCCTCTGGTGTGGTACAACTCCCGTTAAGTGAGCGCTAGCCCCTTTTGATTCCTGCAAGCTTCTCAAAGGTCTCCCTGAGCGAAAAATAGGTTTCTTTGAAGAGATCATAAAGTCTCAGATATTGCTCGTGCTCGTTTCCTAACGGCTCGATTTGTTCAACATCTACTACGAAATCTCTAGCGGCTGAGAAATCGAAAAGGCCGGAACCTACTCCGGCAATTATCGCGGCACCCATCGATGTCGCTTCTTCAACGTTTCGTGGAACTACCAGGACTTTCCCAAGAATGTTAGAGAGTATCCTTTTCCAGCTCTCGCTTCTGGCACCACCGCCTATGACACGAATCTTGCCTATCGGTATCGACTCTTCGATGGTATCCAAGATCCATTTGAGATTCATCGAGACGCCCTCAACACACAATCAAAAAGTAGTTATTGAGAGCGGTTCTTTTTGCGGTAAATGCGCCAACTGCAGAAATGGTCGCGTTGATCTATGCCACGACAGAACACCGAACGTTTTCAGTCGGGTCGAGAGTGACGGTTTCACCATGGGTTTCGCCGAGAAGATAATCGTTGACAGTCAGAACGCTGTCCCTTTCGAGGGAGTCTCCTTCCTGGAGGCCTCTCTCGTAGAACCGATGGGAGTCGCTCTGGATTTGAGCTATACGGTTAAGCCTGAATTGAACGACGATGTGCTGGTCGTCGGTCTGGGACCGATCGGACTTATGGCTATTCAGATAGCGAAGGTCATGGGTGCCAGACGCGTCTTCGCAGCCAACCACTCCCGTTCCAAAATCAGGATCGATGCGGCCAAACAACTGGGTGTGGACGAAGTGATAGAGGTGGATAAGACGCCCATAAGTTCATACCGATTCCCCCGTGGCGGAGTGGACAAAGCACTTGTGACAGCTCCTCCTTATGTCATACCCGAGGTGCTGAGAGTCATGAACTATGGAGGTGTCGTAGGGTTCATCGGTATTGATTATGGCGAAGGCCGATTCATAACTTTCGACGCCAATACCTTCCATTTCAACAAACTCCAGCTCAGAGCCTCTCATGCCGTGCCTGCCCTTTACTTCCCAATCTGTATCGACATGATCAAGAGCGGCACGGTGAACGTGAAGCCCCTGATAACCGACACTTTCACACTCGAAGATATAGAGATAATGATGAAGAGGGCCGAAAAGGAAAAGGACAGGGTAATTAAAGCAGTTATGATCGGCCGAAATTAACGAAAAAAGTGGCTGCCTCCCGCAGTACCCATCTTTTGAAAAGTATTGAAGACAGGTGTCCGGTGGGCAGCCACTTCACTTTACAATCCGGTATCGCCTGCGATAGTTCAAGGGTCGATTTCTTGGGAATGAAGATGTCGAAAAGTGCACCTGTGAGCAACGTGGGGCATCTCACGAACCTGGCATAAGTAAGAGGATCGTATTCAAGGCAGGATATAGGGGCGCTCCCCAGTTCCACTTCGGGACCTTCGAGAGAAGCGGTGTAGTCGTGAAAGATTTTCCCGTGCATCTCAAGGCACTTATCTCTGTTGCAGGAACCGTCCTCTTCGTATTTAACTCTCATAACCCCCGTAACGAAGCTCTTCCATGTTATGTGATAGAAATTTCCTCCGGTAACCGTCAGTGAAAGCCCGGAGATACCTCCGTCGATGGCGGCCGTAATAACTGCGATGAAACCTCCGAAGCTGTAACCCATAAGGTAATAGGGGGGAGAACAGGTCGCTCTTAGATACTCCAGACTGGTCAGGGCATCCACCACGGCGTTCTCGAATCTATTACGCAGTACGTCGGTGCGGGGATCGAGAAACAATTGGCCCGACCTGTATCCGTCCGGTGTTCTCTCGAAATGGTAAGGCAAGATCATCATCGCGCCCGAAAGGCCGTATTTGCCGAAATTCTCGGGAAACCAGCGCAGGTACTCAAGGTTTCTCTCTCCTCTGCCGTGAAGGAAAAGGACGGTTCCTTTCTCGCCTTCCCTGTATATATAAAGGGGGATTTGATCGTTCTCGAGAAAGCTGCACGGGAAGTTCGACCTAAGAACGACACGTTCATTCCTTCCCGAACGCTCTTTCTCGATAACCGAAGTCTCTCTGGAATAACGTTTGGCGAAAATCTCCTTTTTGATTCTATATCACCCCAATTAATTATATAATAGTGCGATAAGCTAACCGTGCTTTATTAGGAGGCTGATATGAACACTCTCGCGGTTGTAATCGCCATCGTCGTTCTTATTGTATCGCTTAGGCTTTTCAAAGACATTTCTCTGTCGCTGCTCTTTTCGGTTCTTGCCATAGGGTTGATACTTCTAATCCACCCGGGAGATTATCTCAAAGCTTTCACCACAGAGATATTGGACTGGAACTTCTGGAAGGTAATAATAACCGTATTTTCTATTTACCTGTTGGGTGAGACCATGGACAAGAGCGGAAATTCGACCAGGTTCGTGAGAGCCGTAGAAAAACTTTTCCCCGAACCCAGAGTTTCGATATCGTTGATGCCCGCAATCATCGGTTTACTGCCCATGCCCGGAGGTGCGATGTTTTCGGCACCCATGGTAAGGGATCTCGCCAGGAGCGATCCCTCTATCACCGACGAAGATGCGATGGTTTTCAATTACTGGTTCAGGCATGCCATGGAATTCTTCTGGCCGCTCTATCCTGCTCTGGTCATAGCGGCTGGCATATCGGCAATCAGTATAAACAAACTGGTTCTCTGGCTTTTTCCGATAGGACTCGTCGCACTCGTGAGCGGTTATCTTTTGATGATAAGAAGACCCATAAGAATCAGGTACAGTAACTACGCTATCAAAGAGCTCCTTATAAGTGCCTGGCCTATCATCGCGGTCATCGTTCTGGTAATACTGAATCAGCCTGGCTGGCTGGCGGTTATGGGAACGGCCTTGATATATCTGTTGCTGAACAGGAACAAGAAAAAGGTTATAGTCGCCGCGCTCAAATACAAGACCTTCATACTTCTTTTAACGGTCTTTTTTTACAAGAACCTGGTCGATATCGCCGGGATACCACAGGCGATGGGCAGTGAACTGATAGCTTGGTCGATACCCCCCATCACTCTGGTGATTCTGTTGCCTTTTCTCATGGGCTTCATGACCGGTGTCACCCAAGCTGGCGTCGGTCTGAGTCTCCCTCTCATACTCAGTATGGGCAGCGGTTATGGTACACTCTCGACTGTCATGCTGGCCTATACATTCGCGGTCGTGGGTGTTTTGGTCTCCCCCATACATCTTTGCACAGTGCTCACTGTGGAGTATTTCAAAACCGAATATACTAGAGTCATGAAGAGGATATCCATGGTCACACTTCTCTCAATCGCGGCAAGCGTGGTGGTTTTCCTGCTGTCCAAGTCAACTTGATATTAACACAGGAGAAGATCTACAAGGGGTATACTTCTACTTACTGATTTCGATTGGAGGTGAGAAGGAATTGAAAGATTACTCCGTTGTCCTTACCAATGTCACAAAGATATTCGACAACGAATTCACCGCTGTGGACAACGTTTCTTTGAAAATAGAACAGGGCGAGTTTTTTTCTCTTCTGGGACCCTCTGGTTGTGGCAAGACTACTATTCTAAGGATGATAGCAGGCTTCGAAGATCCAACTTCCGGTACCATAATGCTGAACGGTAAAAATATCATCGGTACACCTCCAAACGAAAGGGAAGTGAACACGGTTTTTCAAAACTACGCTCTCTTTCCACACCTGAATGTCTTCGAAAATATAGCTTTCAGCCTCAGATTGAGAAAGGAGAAAGAGGAAGAGATCAGGCAGAAAGTCATGAACATGATCGACTTGACGAGGCTGAACGGTCACGTCGAGAAGATGCCCTCACAGCTTTCTGGAGGTCAGAAGCAGAGGGTGGCTATCGCCAGAGCCCTTGTGGGGAAACCCACCGTGCTTCTTCTCGATGAACCATTGGCGGCGTTGGATGCCAAGCTGAGACAACATATGCTTGTCGAGCTAGATACGATCCACGACGAAGTGGGAATAACCTTCATCTATGTAACTCACGATCAAAGCGAGGCCATGTCGATATCCGACCATGTGGCGGTGATGAACGAAGGCGAAATCATTCAGTATGGAACGCCTTTCGAAGTCTATGAAAGTCCTGTCAATGCTTTCGTTGCCAATTTTATCGGAGAAACCAATTTCTTCACCGGAACCGTAGAAAAGGTTGAAGAGGAATACTTTATGCTCGACACCGGCAGGTTCGGCAAGATCTGGTTCTATAAAGATATGGAAGTCAAGATCGGTCAGGTTATCCAGGTTTCGCTCCGACCGGAAAAAGTAAAAGTGACTAAAGAAAAGCCAATCACCCCGCAAGGGATCAAGATAAATATACTCGAAGGAACGGTGGACGAGACTATATATCTCGGAAGTCAGACCAAGTACACCATAGCGGTTGGCAATCATTATCTCCAGGCCTTTAAACAACACGTGAGATACCTGTTGGACGAGGTGATAATTACCTGGAAGGACCGTGTGTACGTCTGGTGGTTCGCTGACGACAGTTACGTCCTGCGCGAACCTGGTGGTGTCTCAATTGAAGAGTAAGAGAGATTTCACGGGTTTTATGGTCTCTATGCCCGGTGTACTATGGCTGACGGTCTTTTTTCTGATCCCGTACATTATAATCATCATCTACAGTTTTCTGACATCGGGAATTTACGGTGGTGTGGAGCTGCCATTCACTCTCGAGGCTTACTCGAAGATGCTGGTCAACGCTGGTTACTGGCAGATACTCTGGAGAACTGTCTGGATATCCATTATTGCTACGTCGATCTGTGTTGGGCTTGGACTTCCGGCAGCTTACTTCATAGCCACGTCAAAACACAGGAACATTTTTCTCACTCTGGTCATCATACCCTTCTGGACGAATTTTCTGGTCAGAATCTTTGGTTGGATGGTCATACTGGGGCGAAACGGCTTGATCAACTCCTTCCTGCAACTACTGGGTTTGAAAGAGCCCTTGAGCTTTATGTATACACCCGGGGCTGTGATACTGGTGATCGTGTACATGTACCTTCCGTACATGATACTCCCCCTTTACAGCGCGATAGAGAAATTTGATTTTAGACTCATAGAAGCGGCTATGGATCTTGGAGCCAAAAGAGCCCAGGCAATTTGGAAAGTACTCATACCTTCGATAAGGGGCGGAATTGGCGCAGGAGTCATACTGGTCTTCATACCGGCTCTCGGTTCGTATGCCATCCCCGACCTGGTTGGAGGCGCCGATGGGGCGATGCTTGGAAACCTCATCGCCAGACAGTTGACGGTCGCGCGTAACTGGCCGTCGTCATCGGCGATATCGATGATCTTTCTTCTTATCTCGACACTCGGACTTCTGGTGTACCTAAGGATCAACAAAGTGCAGAACAAGAGAAGGGTACAGGTGAGCGAAATCTATATGAAAGAGGAGGAAGGCTGATGGAAACCAAAAAAGTCATAGGCAAGCGAAGATTTTCTATGACGATTACAACGATAGTTTTCGTTTTCCTCTATCTTCCGATTTTCGCCCTGGTCGTTCTTTCTTTCAACAGTGCGAGACAGGGTGTTGCCTGGACGGGCTTCACCTTGAAATGGTATGCGGAACTCTTCAGGCAATCGGATATTTGGGCGGCCTTCTTAAACACGATTATAATTGCCGTCACTTCCTCGGTCGTGGCCACGGCGATCGGTACCTTCGCCGCTCTGGCCCTGTACTGGTATCAGTCGCGCCTCAAGAGCTATCTCGGAATTCTCGTCTATACACCCCTAATAATTCCCGATATCCTGATGGGTGTATCGATGCTGGTGTTCTTTGTGGCCGTAGGGTTACCTTTAGGTCTATTCACAATATTTCTAGCCCACGTAACATTCTGTGTATCCTATGTCACCGTGACAGTCATGACGAGGCTCGAAGACTTCGACTACTCGGTGGTCGAGGCCGCGAGGGATCTGGGAGCTCGCAGCCGCCAGGTATTTACAAAGGTGGTTGCGCCGATAATTATGCCTGGAATCATGGCAGGTTTCCTTCTATCGCTGACGCTCTCCATAGACGATTTCGTCATAACCTTTTTCGTGGCTGGCCCCGGTTCGACCACACTGCCGTTGAAGATATTCTCGATGATAAAGTTCGGAGTCTCTCCTGTGATAAACGCTCTTTCAACACTGCTCCTTATAGGAACACTTTTCGTTTCCTTTTTCGGGAGCAAGTTCAGAAAATTAATCTTTTAGGAGGTGGAACGTAGATGAAAAGAGCTACGATCTTTCTTTTTCTGGTTTTATTGGCCGTACTTTCTCTAGGTAAGGGGAATCTCATCCTTTACGGCTGGTCTGATTACATTCCTGAAGAGGTAATAGAGAATTTCTCCAAGGAATACGATGTAAAAGTGACATACGACACTTACGATTCCAACGAAACAATGTTCGCCAAACTCAAAGCCGGGGCGAGGGGTTACGACCTGGCCATGCCTTCTGCCGACTATACAAGTATCATGATCAAAGAGAATATGCTGTTGAAGATCGATAGATCGAAAATCGACAACCTGATCAACATCGATCCCGACATAATCGAACAGATGTACTACGATCCGAACAACGAATACAGCATACCTTACATGGTCGGCACGACCGGAATAGCCGTGAACACCCTCTATCTTCAGGACTACCCGAAATCCTGGGAGATCTTCCAGATGCCTGAATTGAGAGGCAAGATGACTCTTCTGGACGATATGAGAGAGGTCTTCGGAGCCGCTTTGAAATACCTTGGGTATTCCGTTAACACGACCGACGAGGCCCAGTTAAAAGAAGCGAAGAATCTCATTTTGGAATGGAAGAAGAATATAGCCAAGTTCGACAACGAACTCTTCGCTAAAGGTGTGATTTCCGGAGAATTCTGGGTGGTTCACGGATACGGCGAAAACATATTCTACGAGGCTACCGAAGAAGAACTCGAAAATATCGATTTTTTTATCCCTCGAGAGGGTAGCACCATGTGGATAGACAGCTTTGTAATCCTCAAAGGGGCAAGGAACATAGATAACGCTCATCTCTTCATAAACTACATACTCAGGCCGGAAGTGTCGGCTAAGATCTCAGATTACTTGCTTCTTCCCTCTCCAAACGTACCGGCAAGAGAACTGATGGAAGAGGAACCGGTTTACACGGCCCAGGAAATGGAAAACACCGAGTTGATCAAGGATCTCGGAAGAGATTTGAGACTGTACAATGATCTCTGGAACGAGATAAGGTTCGGTCTTTGATCTCGGACAGTCTGACAAAATCGAATAAAAAGATAAGACCGGGAGCTTCTCCCGGTCTTCGTAACTCAGGGGTAATCGTGCTGCTGACAATCGCTTTGCATTTCAAAGGGGTTGTGCCTGTGGTTTCTCTGGTCTCTGATGTTGAGACTTGCCCCTTCAAAAAAAGGTTCACTGTTCAATGATTTCTTCGGCTGCTTTTAAGTCTTCGGGGGTGTTCACTCCGAGAAATTCTCTCTCGTTGTTTGTCACAAAGCCGCATATATTCTTGTTGTCAGCGATTGCCATGGACACTATGTCGGCTATGTAAATTTCTCCTGTACTTTCGTTAGGAGATAACTTTTCTATATACGCCTCTACCACGGATTTCTTCAGAATTATCGGACCAATGTAGAACTCCCACGGAGGGTCGAAATCGGGAACTTTCTTCTCCTTGAAAGCTATAACTTTTCCTCTCTCATCCCTTTCGACCAGGGCGTAGGGGTATCTCCTTTCCGTAGTTCCCGAAAGGAAAGTGATATCGCAGTTTCTCTCTATGTGCAGCGAGACCAGAGATTTCAAAGAATCTCTCGAGATAAGTACCAAATCGGCATACATAACCAGTATATCCTCACCGTTTTCAATCAAATTCAAAGCCTGGGCAAGCGCATCGGCCGTTCCCTTCGGAACACTCTGATAAGCGAAAGTAACGGGAACTTTCAGTTGGTAAAGGAAATCTCCCTCGAAATCGGGGTTAATTACTAATATGGCTTTGCGGCTTTCCGTAGCATAGAAGGCCTTTTCAATTACGTGTTCGATCATAGTCTTACCCTTGATCTTCACTAGTGGTTTTGGCACTGAGGATCTCAGACGTTTTCCCTGCCCGGCGGCAAGAATGACCGTTATCAATTGAAACACCCCTTTCTGCACACCCTTTTTCAGAATGATAGCACGTTTGAAAGACAGAAAAACTGAAATTACGTTCAACGCTCAACTTATAACTCATCAATAATTACGTACCACCCATAAATGCTCCGGATACAGAGTTTGAATCCTTCCCTCACCTAAAAAAAATGATAAGTTGAGTTATTGGGAACATATTGATGAATTGTATGTCAACTATAATTATTATTTGGTAATTATGTCATCTAAAACGCAATATTGCATTATTCAACAATCGCCATGATAGAATTCACTTAAAAGTATTCTCATTCTTTCAAGGGGTTGATTTTCTAATATGAAACAAGGACAATCTAATTCAACCGAGGTGGGCTCACACAGCGTTATTTTGTACAACGATCTATCTGAGATTGAAAGGGCTCTTGGCAGTTTTTTTTTCAGCGGATACAGACGGGAGAAGAAACTACTTTTCATCTATGACAGGCTTACTCTGGCTGACCTTCTGAGAGCCATAGAACCTTATGGAATGGATCTCGAGGAGTTACGTGATTCCGGCAGGATTGAAGTTGCCAGCGCGAGAGATACCTACTTGAGAGATGGCGTTCTAGATTTGGAAAGGATGGCGAAAAAGCTCGAAGAAAAAACGCGAGAGGCGCTTGATAGCGGATTCGACGGACTATGCGTGGTCGGAGAAGGTTCATGGATATTCGATGAGAACTTTAATGCGGCCAAGATGCTCGAGTACGAATCGAAGATGGACGTGTTTATCGGCGAAAATCCTCTCGACGCCTGCTGCATATACGATACATCAGTCATAAACAAAAGGATGCTTCTACAAATTTCCGGTCTTCACCCGTTCATTTTCGATACCGATAGTTTTACACCAAACTATGATTATTTCAAAGACACTTACGGACATGTTTGTGAGAGTGACGAATGTAGGCAATTATACATGGGAACGGCGACTATGGCTTCGGAGATGTTTAGAATCAGGGGTTTCTATACCGAAGATCATTGCAAGAACGTATCTAGACTTGCCTGTGCAATAGCCAGAAAGATGAACGAAATTAGACTGGCCGTAGAACTGGAAACTGCTGGAATGATACACGATATCGGTATGATGACTATATTTTCAGACATGATCGGCAAACCAGGAAAGCTCGCCTGGTTTGAATCACAGCTTTTACATGAACATCCTCTCGTGGGATACGAACTCGTGAAGAAAGTACCCTTCCCTCGCCCTATTGCAAAAGCCATACTGGAGCACCATGAAAGGCTGGACGGTTCGGGATATCCGTTGGGATTAAAGGGCGATGAAATCAGCATTGGAGGTAAAATTTTGGCCGTGGCCGAGGTCGTATCGGCCATGAGTTTCTACAGAATCTACAGGGACGATTATGGAGTAGAAGTAGCTTTGAATGAAATTGAAAAAGGAGCCGATCGCTTTTACGACAGCGATGTGGTAGGAGCCTGTTTAAAGTGCTTCGAAGAAGGCTTTGAATTTTAGACGTTTTAAATGGCAAACGACACGTGATGTTCTTTCGAAGGACGCCGAACTTTATTAGAGCTCTTTTCCGTCGCGGACAGATTTGTTGTTTCACTGGAATCTCACAATCTTCGGGGGTGTTGACGATGATAGTAACAGTAGTGGATATTTATGTCAAGAGCGAAAAGATAGATGAATTCATTGAAGCTACTACGCTCAACCATAAAAGCTCCATTATGGAAGAAGGGAATCTCAGATTCGACTTCCTGCAGGATAGATCAAAACCGAATCACTTTTTTCTTTACGAAGCCTATGAATCGGAAGATGCGGCTGCGGCCCACAAGAAGACCGATCATTATTTGAAGTGGAAGAGCACCGTAGAGGGCTGGATGGAGAGACCGCGCATTGGAACCCAGACGAATGTCATAGAACCGTCAGATATCGCTTCGTGGAAGAGATGATAATATATCGGAACAGAGACCGGGTGAGGTGTGGAAATGCTTTTAGAGCTTTTTAAAGAAAGGGTAGAAAGCGTACGGTCTTTATTTGAAGAGAATGGAGCAGATGCTCTTTTGATAAGCAAGTGCAACAACTTCTCCTGGTTCACATTCGGCGCGCGCAGCCACATAACACTCAACGCGACCGAAGGAGAGGCTTCCATTCTGGTGACGCGTAACGGAGTCTATCTGCTCATAAACAACATTGAACTTCAAAGACTCAAAGATCTGGAGTTGCCTAGAGAAATACAGGGGGAGCTTGAAATTGTCGAATACGACTGGTTCGAACGTATCTCCGCCGAAAAGAGAGCGATCGACTCGATAGTGAAAGGCAAAGTCATCTCCGATACCGGAAGATACGAGACCGGCACCGTAGATCTGGTATCTCTCAGGAGCGTCTTGAGCGATTACGAAGTGGAATCTTATTCGGATCTTGGAAGTGAATGCGACGAAATCTTCTCGGATGTGGTTTCCTTGTTCACACCGGAGATGACCGAGCTCGAAGTTCAGGGAATCATGTACCGGGAAATGGCAAAGAGAGATATAGAGCCGGTACTAACTCTGGCCTTTTCCGAGGAGAGTACTCTAACTTACAGACACAACTTATCGAGAAACACGAGGCTCGGAAGAAGAGGCTTCGTAAGCATTTGTGCCAGGAGACGCGGCCTGATCGTCTCCTCTTCTCGCTCTTTCATGTTCGAAGAAGTCAAAGGAATCAGAGAGCAACACAGGCGCAACTGCTATGTAGATTCGGTGGCGATCGCCTCTTCAAGGCCCGGGAAAAAACTTTCCGATGTGTTCGAAAATATAAAGGATGCCTACGCCTCGCAGGAAGCTCCAGGAGAGTGGAGGTTCCATCACCAGGGAGGTCTTGCCGGCTACTCTCCCAGAGAAGTGGTGGCCGACCCATACACTTCCGTAGTGCTTAAAAGCGGAAACTCCCTCGCCTGGAACCCGACGATCAGGGGTACCAAGTCGGAAGACACAGTCGTGTTGCTTACAGGGCAAAATCGAATCGTTTCATATCCTCAATCGAGCAGATGGCCGGCCTTAATTTTCGAAATCGGTGGCCATACAGTCAGGAGACCGGATATAGTGCTTTTAAAATAGCTCCTATTCATAAACATTTACAAACTACTCGCGATTTTATTGAATACCATTAGTACGCCGACTACGTTACAATAGCGCTGGCATGGTTTCATAATTTGAACTAATATAGAAAGGGATCTCTGAGAGATCCCTTTTCGCCGATGCGGGCAGATGTGATACAATCTATTTCGCAAAGTCGAGTGGAGGTATTAGCGTGAAGATCGTAGTGACCAACAAAAAGGCGAGGTTCCAGTATCATTTACTGGACAGCTATGAAGCGGGCATGGAGTTGATGGGAACGGAGGTGAAGTCCCTGAGGCTTGGAGGGGCTTCGCTTGTAGACGCCTACTGTAAAATAGAGAACGGAGAGTTGTTTCTCATAGACTGTAACATCAGTCAGTATTCTCACGGAAATTTCTGGAACCACGACCCCAGAAGGAAGAGAAGATTGTTGATGCATAGAAAGGAGATACTGAGACTGGATCAGAAAACTAAAGAAAAAGGGCTCACGATAATTCCCACAAAGATCTATTTCAACGACAGCGGCAGGGCTAAGGTCGAAATATCTCTGGCCAGAGGAAAAAGGCTTTTCGATAAGCGTGAAGATATAGCGCGTAGAGATGTCGAGAGGAAATTGAGACAGCGGGTCGATATTTGAATATCGAGAGAGAGAGAAAGATTTTTCAGTACGCGACCAGGCTGCATCAACGGCTTTGAACGTCCATGTTGTTGTGGTATAATCAATCTGATTTATACTGCCAATAATGCCAAGAGCTTTGCAATAATTTAGGGGAGGTGTATTTATGAAGAAAGTCGCTTTGGTAGCTCTGCTCCTTTCTGCGGTTATTATGGGTTTCTCTGCACCTAAAGCGCTTATCGGTGGAGCCTTCGGTATCAACGCCACCAATCCAAT
>Ga0228535_1001111_pt1 | contig 49722 bp, 34 predicted proteins | sample SJ1metagenome_FD_168457 | JGI IMG/M metagenome (GOLD analysis project Ga0228535, IMG submission 168457) | Enriched culture of PCE-dechlorinating microbial communities from Ithaca, New York, USA - SJ1 | ecosystem: Engineered > Modeled > Simulated communities (microbial... > Unclassified | place... | reverse complement strand
GAGATGTTTCAGCAACCAGGCAGACAGGCATTTTTTGGAGAGATTACGGGTAAGCAAAGGAAACTCTATGCAGCCTTAGGGGTCCAACCTCCTGCCTAGATATAATTTGACGGGATTTTAGGTTACATGAAAAAAATAAATATCATCTGGATCTGGCACCAAGTAACATTACTATTTGTTAAGCGGCAAAATGCCTAAAAAAAGATTTTACTTTCATGTTGCATATCAGCGTGTAGTCATGAAGGCTATGGATAAACGGGAGTTACGTTACAAATAGTAGAAGAGTTTGAGAATGATTTATATGATTGCTTAAATAACAGGAAAAAGTAAACAATGGCATTATTATAACTCATCTGTATTTCAATTAAGAAGGATATTTTGCCGGAAAGAGCATATAATATAAGTAAGGAAAGTAAGGAAAAGGAGGGCCTGCAAAATGGAAGTTGCCAAAATTACCAGCAAAGGTCAAATTACAATTCCTATTGACATTCGCAAAAAGCTTAACCTGAAAGATGGTGATAAGGTAATTTTTATTGAAGACGGTGATAAGATTATTTTTGCTAATGCTGCCAAAGTAGCTTTTATGAATGTTCAAAAGGCATTTGAAGGTGAAGCGGAACGGCTTGGGTTGAAAAATGAACAAGATGTAGTGGATATGGTGGATGAAATAAGAAAAGAAATGTGGGAAAAACGATATGCGGATAATGATTGATACAAACATCCTCATTTCAATATATCTTTTTCCCACCCCGATCATGCGTGAATTAGTTGACACTATCACTGAGAAACACACCATCGTATTGCCATCCTATGTAATTGATGAACTCAAAACAGTAATCAAACGTAAGTTTCCGGCCAAATATCAATTTTTGGATGCATTCCTTAGGGAATTACCTTTTGAATATACTTATACGCTTGAAAAGATTGATGCCAATAAGTACCCGAATATTCGAGATAAGAAGGACCTGCCCGTTCTTGTTTCAGCGATTATAGAGGATGTAGATATTTTAATTACAGGTGATAAGGATTTTTCTGATGTGGAGATAGAAAAGCCGGAAATACTCACGCCCACACAATTCTTGAAGAAATATAGTTAAACGCTTATATTAATCATTGACCGCCGAACAGGCGATTTTTCTTTTTTAGAAATGCATAATTGGGAAATATACTGAATTTTAAAGTACATGAATCACTGCTACAACGCATATCGAAAATTGTGTATTATTGTCGAAAAAGTAATACTAAATTGGAAGAAGGCATGAAATATACTGGTAAAACCCTGTCTGTAGCAATTAAGAAGTATGTTGAAGCTGGGCTTAAATCCGTAATCATATATTCAGGCCAGTACTTTGCAATCTTCGGCTTCTTGGAATTTATTCAATTGTATGCGGCATGCGGCACAGAAGTAAAGAAGTGCCTGGAGCCGATTCTTGCCAAAGTATAGCATGACATTAAGGTGGGGGGCATATCACGAATTGAAGTTTATCCGAAGATAAGCGACAGCATGAGATTATCTTCGGTATAATAGATGTTATCGATTCTTTAGCCTCATAATTCAACCTGAGTATCATATTTGCAAAGAAAATGGGATTGCAACTAGAACGTATGTTCGATAAAATTATATAAGAGTTATTTTTAAACCTATCGTATTCGATAGGTTTAAATGCAGAAGGCAGGGAGAATGCATGAATGAAAATAACAAGATTCAATTATTTGAGGATAAACGCATCCGTACAGCTTGGGATGAAGAGGAACAAGAGTGGTACTTTTCTGTGGTGGATGTAGTGTCAATTCTAACCGAACAAGCAACGCCTCGAAACGCAAGCACATACTGGGCTGTTTTGAAAAAACGCCTTATTGAAGAAGGATTTCAGTTGCTTACAAATTGTAAGCAACTGAAATTGAAAGCTGCAGATGGAAAACGTTACAATACTGATGTTGCAAATACCGAACAGCTTTTGCGCATTATACAGTCCATCCCGTCGCCGAAAGCCGAGCCATTCAAAATGTGGCTTGCTCAGGTCGGACGTGAGCGTATCGAGGAAACAATTGATCCGGAACTGACCATCGATCGTGCTTTAGTTACATACCTGAAAAAGGGATATTCCCGCGAATGGATTAACCAACGATTGCAGGCAATTCAAGTACGCAAAGAGCTTACCGATGAATGGGATGACCGTGGCGTAAAACGGGGGCAAGAATATGCTATACTGACCGACGAAATTACAAGAGCATGGTCAGGCATAACGACTCGGCAGTACAAACAGCTCAAAGGACTGAAAAAGGAAAATCTCCGCGACAACATGTCCACATTGGAACTAGTTCTTAACATGCTTGCTGAGGCCACCACAACTGAAATTTCTAAAACAACAGAACCGCAAACCTTTGAAGAAAACAGGCAGGTAGCGCAACGCGGCGGTCGAATTGCAGGAAACACACGCAAAGAAATTGAGGCAGATACCGGTAAGCCTGTCATAACTAGCAAAAACGCTATTGATTTCTCCCGACTTATTGCTAACGTCATTGAGGAATCTGATAAAGATGATAAGAATGGTTAAAGTGGAACAGAGGTTGAAATATGGTTATCACAGCCTTTGCGGGAGTCGGAAAAACCTATTTCTGCAATAACGTCGAGGGCGCTAAAGATTTTGTATGTATGCCCTATAAGTACATTTTACCGAAAGGGAAAATAGATGCTGCTGAAGAAGAGGCGAGAAAAGCCGATTTGAGCCTCGAAATGAATTCGGATTATCCCCAAAATTATGTGAATGCGATATTGGAAAATATGAATAGATGCGATTATCTCGTTATACCGTCGGATGCACGTGTACTCGCAGGCTTGAAAGATAAAAATGTGCCATATATATTATGTTATCCCGAGGTTGGCCTTAAAGATGAATATAAGAAAAGATATTTGCAGAAATACTACTAAACAATCCTCAGCTATATAAAACCCCCATTGTACGTAATGGCAGGTTAGCTACGGTAGGTTATCAGCCGGAAGTATGGAAAGAATGGGAGTAGAGAAGAAATTCTCTTAAGAAAAATAAAATATTACCAATAAAGGCATCTGCTGAAAAACAGGTGCTTTTTATTATTTAGGGTCAATTTTCGATTAAAGAAAGCATTGATTTATTATTTAAACATGGTTAAAATGGCAAAGGTAAATTTTTAAGCAAAGGGGATAAGGAAAACTTTGGAAGAGGAAAACAAGAGAATGAATTGGGCCGGGTTTGTAGAAACAACTATCGTTAACTTTTTTCAACAAAACGAACTTGAAAAGCTTTCATTAGAAGACGGAAAAGGGAACAAAGCTAAATTGACCAAACAAAAGGATAATGTGATAAAGGTTGAATATACTTCAACTACGACATTATAAACAAAACGGAAGAGCATCTGCTGAAAGGCAGGTGCTTTTTAATATGGGCGAATATATGGATTACAAATGCGATTTATATGGCATAAATTGTATTCTGAATGGCTTCAACAGCGGTATAATCAAGAAGGAAATTTAGCAAACATAGAAATATATGATTATATGGAAAAAATGTTGATGAGAACGGTGTGTATTTATGGCAGTTGGAGAGAGTGAAAGGCTAATTGACAGGCTTGGGGGAATTTGGTTTATGGAGCCGTCTTCGTTGGGAGAGTTTGCTGGCATGAAAAGAGCAGACTTCTATACAAGGGTCTATCAGATTGTACAGGCAATCCCCCGGGGCCAGGTGGCAACGTATGGGCAAATTGCCTGGATACTGGGTAAGCCCCAATGCGCACGGAGGGTAGGACAAGCCCTGTATCATGCTCCCCATGATGTAAATCTGCCCTGCCACCGGGTGGTAAACAGTAGGGGAGGGTTGGTTCCGCATTGGGCTGAACAGAAAGATTTATTGCTAAGGGAAGAGGTTGCTTTTAAACACAACGGTTGTGTGGATTTGAAAAAACATTTATGGAAAATCTTCTGACGTTCCTTTATCACCAGCAGCAGTGGGGCAGGGGCTTACATCATCTTTCCTGTTTGCGGCTATTACCTTAATGGCTTTTACGCCTAGTGGTCTGTAACATCTAAAGGTTTAGGTTATCCGCCGAGAAAAATTTTCGCGGCGGGCGGCGGCTCCTTGGCGTCCTGCCATCGCCGCATTAGCCCATCCATGTGCGTCAGCTCCTTGCCGTCCTGGCACCGCCGCACTAGTTCGTCCATGAACGTCGCCGCATTAGCCCGTCCGTGGGCGTCAAATGAGTAATACTGGACGTATTGCGATTGACGCAAACAAAGCCCTGCGGAAATTTGGCCGGCGGGAACCAAATTTTTAGGTGTTACAGACCACTAGGTCAGCACCCCCATACCGGCAAGCCGCTCTTTTTGACTAAGGGACGAAGACAGAATCTTACCAGTATTTCTTGAAAATATTGGATGTTATAATCGCAGGTAGATCATACTTACCTCAAAACAAGCAGGGAGAAAAACATGAGCAGAGATGCGGGAGAAAAAGAAAACCCCGGGACCCAGGAGCGCCTTAAAGAGGCGGCGCAAAGCCTTCTGACCTGGTACCGGGAACATCATCGGGATCTTCCCTGGCGCCGCAGCAAGGACCCTTACAAAATATGGATCTCCGAAATCATGCTGCAGCAGACCCGGGTCGATACCGTCTTAGAATACTATCCGCGATTTATCACGCTTTTTCCGGATATCCATACGCTGGCCCGGGCCAGCGAGGAACAAGTGCTGACCAGTTGGAAAGGCCTGGGCTATTATAACCGGGCCAGAAATGCGCACCAGGCGGCCCGGATTATCGCCGACCGCTATGGAGGCGCCTTCCCAGAGGATTTGCAGGCCATCCAGGCGCTTCCCGGGATTGGGGCCTATACGGCTGGAGCCATTCTAAGCATTGCTTTCGGTAAAGCGGTTCCGGCCATCGACGGCAATGTCTTGCGTTTTATAGCCCGGCTGCTGCTCCTGCAGGATGCCCGGGGCAGCAGCGCCTTGCACCGAAAAGTGGACCAGGCGGTGGGCGGCATGATACCAGATCATCAAGCCGCGGATTTCACCCAGGCATTGATGGAAATGGGAGCTTTGGTATGTATCCCGGGCCATCCGCGCTGTGAGACTTGCCCCGTAAATACCCTGTGCCTGGCCTGTGCGCATCAGATGCAAAGCGAGTTGCCGGTAAAAAAAGAGCGGAAGAAAGCGAACCCGCAGATGAGGTATTGGGTTATGGCCTTTGTGAAAGAAAATCAGATTCTCATGGAATATCGGGAGGAGGAAACCCTCCTGGGACACCTATGGGGACTGCCCATGATTTTGATCCGGGAAGGGCTGGATCTGGTGCAAGAGGCTAAAGCGCATTTCGGTTTAGATATCGAAGCCGGCCCGGTTCTGGGAACCTTTATACACCAGTTTACCCATCGTTCCTGGCGCATGGAAGTCGTATCCTGCTCCCTCAGACAGTCCGGCCCTATAAGCAGTTCGCTGCAATGGCGGCATTTTGACGAGCTTCCTCAAATGGCTATTCCCACTGCTTTTCAAAAGATCATGCCCCTGTTAACAGCCGGTGACGCGGCTGACCAAGGTTCAAGAAGGTCTTGATTAACGGTTGCCATCCCCAAGTGATTCAAGCCGTTGCCCGCTTGAAAAATATTCCCCTGGGCTAGGCATGTGGAATCTATAATCCTGTTGCAAAGCCGGAACACTTGATGAATAGAGGGTTTGGGGGATAATAAATGAAAATATGCTTTCACGTCTTTTCTTTGTAGAAGATAAATGGACTTGCCCATTTTATATAGATTAGGTAAGCATGCTTCTGCCAATTCTTCACCTGGCTTATGATAAGAGAATGTTCAATGACATTCCGCAGTTCTCTGACATTGCCTGGCCAATCATGATTGATGAAATATTGAAGCGTTATAAGTACAAGAGACACGGCTGGAGAAAATGCTAAAATATTAAAATAAGCATGAATATAAAACCAGCATTTGGACGATGCGAAAATGGGAAAATTATTCTATAATTGTTGTAAAATAGTTTTTCATGCCGTTTTATGCCGTTATGAAGAAAGACCCCGGGAGGATGTTCGGCTGGGATGACGGCATAAAGCAAAACCGGTTCTCAGCGCAAGACGCTGGTGTGAAAATTCGGTCGGCCAAAAACCGGGAAAGGATGGGACTTATATTATAATGAGAAACACTACCAAAAGAACACTGGCAATGATCATCTGCCTGACCATGATGCTGACCCTGCAGCCGGCTGGAGTGCCAACCGCCCTGGCCGCCGCGCCGGAATGGACTGCGGTGGGCGGCCCGGGATTTTCCGACGGTGAGGCTTTCTGTACATCCCTGGCCATTGCCGCTGATGGAACCCTCTATGTCGCCTATAAAGGCAACGACAATAAAGCCACGGTGATGAAATACAGCGGCACCGGTTGGGAACTGGTGGGAAGTGCGGGATTTTCTGCTGGTACGACGGACTATATATCCCTGGCTTTGGCCGGCGGAACGCCCTACGTCGCCTATCAAGATTGGGGCATTGACAAGAAAGCCACGGTGATGAAATACAACGCTGGCCTCACCGGCTGGGAGGAGGTGGGCAGTCCGGGATTTTCCGCCGGTTATATAGATTATACCTCCCTGGCCATCGGTAGCGGCGGGACTCTTTACGTCGCCTATAAAGATGCCGCCAACGAAGATAAAGCAACGGTGATGCGGTACATACCGGACACCACCGCGCCAGTCCTGACTGCAGGCGGCGTAAGCCGCAGTTCGGACAGCGCGGCGACGGTGAGCTTTAACTCTGATGAAGAAGGACAATACTATTATGCGGTGGTGGCGGAGGGCGCGGCGGCGCCGGCCCTTGACACCGGCGGCGCGGGAACAGCCTGCGGCGCCGGCGATCAGACCATCACCCTGACCAGCTTGAGCGCCGGGAATTGGGATATCTACATTAAGGTCAAGGATGCGTCCGGGAATGTCAGCAACGCTTTAACAATGACCATCCCATCCCTGATGGCAGGAATCCCTAACCTGACAGCCACCGCCGACTCTGCCAGGGTTCACCTGAGCTGGACTCCGGTGGCGGCCTCGGTATCATACTCAGTCTATCAGAGTACAATTTCGGGAACCTATGGCAGCGCTCTGGACAGCGTAGCGTCGTCAGTCTACAGCTATGATGCCGTGGGGCTGACCAATAACGTCACCTACTATTTCATGGTAAACGCACTGGATTCTTATGGCAACACGGCCGACTCCAACGAAGCAAGCGCCACCCCGCGCCAGCATAGCGGCACTTCCTCAGGTAATGACGACGTCTTGAGCTTCACCACGGAAAAGGCCGTTCAACCGGAGCCAGAGCCGGAGCCGGAGCCGGAAGAAAAGCAGATGTTTTCCGATGTGTCGGACACTCACTGGGCCTATGCGTCCATAAACCAACTGTGCCAAAAAGGAGCCGTCAGCGGTTATAAAGACGGGAGCTTCAGGCCGGATGACCCCATCACCCGGGCCGAATTTATCACGATCCTGGTAAAAGCCCTGGATTTGCACGCTACCGTGACAGCCCAAAACTTCAGCGACACTGCCGATCACTGGGCTCAGGAGAATATTGCTACCGCCGCCTCCTTAGGCATTGCAGGCGGTTATGCGGATGGCAGCTTTAAGCCCGACGAACTCATCACCCGGGAGCAGATGGCGGTGATGGCGGTCAAGGCCGCCGGAGTCACGGCCGGTTTCGGTGAGACTGCCTTCACGGATAATGAGGAAATTTCATTCTGGGCCAAAGGCAGTGTGCTGGCGGCAGTAGACGCCGGAATCATGACAGGCTACCCGGACAATACCTTCCGACCCCAGGGCAATGCCACCCGGGCGGAAGCGGTTTGCGTTATTCTGAACCTAATAAAATAGGTTTTAGAACACTGAACCTGGTTGATAAGCTTGATGCCGAGCTTATCAAAGATCCAAGGTTATAATGAGTTACCGAGGCTATCCCTTTCGGGACAGCCTCTTTGCACATGCTCCTTGGGACCGCTCCATACATGGCGGATGTTTCATTGAAGCGGCCAGGTCGTGATTTCTTTGGTTGTGAGATCGATCCGTGAAAAACCGGTCTGCCGGCCGTCCTGATCCTTATTTATGAAAAAACCGTATCCGTCGAGATAATAGAGGTACTGGCCGACGACCGGTTCCGCTTCGTAAACGTCCGAGGACAGTTTTACCCGATAAGCGCCTTGTCCTTGCCGGCTGCCGACGCCTGTGCTGTAAAGATATACCCAGTTGCCATGCACATACTGAATCATATCGATGCCCACGTCGGACATTTTGAGCGAAGACAGCTTCTCCGCTTTCCCGGTTTTTTCGTTTATCCGCAGAACGGACCACTCGGTCATGGAGGGAACGCCGTTTGCGTCTTTTTGCCTTGTCTTGACATAGGTTTCGCCGTTCAGCCGTCTGCATGCCCCGAACTGTCCCAGCACGGCGTCTTCTCCGGTCTGCGCATTAATCAGGTGAAAGGTTTCGCCGGCGGCATAATCGACATAGACCCCGTATCCGTCCGCGAAGGTATAAATGTAGGTGCGGCCTGAGGCAAGCATCCGCCGGTCGCTGCCGTCCAGTTGGGCCCTGTAAAGACCGCGGCTGTTCAGATCCGTGTAATAGATCCACTCATCCTGTATGGTGAAGTAGTTTTTGACGTTTTTTATGAGCACCTTGATGTTGCTCCCGTCTTTATCCATGGAGCAAAGATTGCCCTGCGGCGTCCCGTTGATACTGTCAAACCCGATCTGATCGGTGAAATAGATCTTGTCGTCTGTCAGCCACAACTGAATGGATGATTTTTCACAGATTTTTTGCACCTCTCCCGTAAGGCTTGCCCGGTAAATACCGCGTCCCATCTGGTAATAGGGCATATAGTAAATATAAGTTCCGTCAAAGTAGAGCTTTTGCGGCCGGTCGCATTCAACCAGCAGCCGGTTTTCATTCGTCGCGGTATTCACCAGATAGATATTGCTATTCTCACCCGCGTAGATGAGTATGTCGCCGTTTTTGACAAAGCGTTCTCCACTGTGCAGGCTGTGGTTCTTTTCATCGGATACGGCAGTAATACTCGTTCCCGCTGCTTCAGTTTTGTTGGCCGCATCTGCTTTTGCCGTGGCCTCTCCGTGAGGGCTCGAGTTGTCTGGAGCTGGTTCCGGTTTTGGGCCGCAGCCGGAAACCGTTAAAAGGATCAGAGCAATACCGAGAAATACCTTGATTTTTTTCATGTTTTCCATCCTTTATTTTTATCATATGAGTTACATAATCATCTATTTTGGAAGACCTTACCTTATATTACCTTAACTGCATACCCATGTTAATAGTTCCTACTGTTATACAGACAGAGGCCAAATATATGCTTAATAATTGACTGAACATATGTTTGGCTTTATTATTATATTGTGACAATTATTTACAATATTTTGGAGGGATTGCTGTGAAGGATAATAAGAAAAAAGATCAGAATAAACTGCAAAGCAGAAACAGTACAGCAGAATTTTTGATATTCACTTCGCAAGCAAACGAAAATACAATAGAATTTCGAGTTGAAGATGAAACGGTTGGGCTCACCCAAAAATTAATTGCCGAACTTTTTGGTGTGGATCTTAGGACGGTACAATGATCATTTGAAAAATATTTACGCTGAGGGCGAACTGGTGGAAGAAGTAACTATCCGAAAAAACCGGATAGTTCAAACAGAGGGAAAAAGAGAAGTCAGACGAGATGTTTTATTCTATAACCTCGACGCCATCATTTCAGTCGGATACCGGGTGAATTCACTTAGAGCGCCCCAGTTTCGGGATTGATTTTGATCATGGATGGATGTTTGATGAGCGCTTTATATATTTAAAGATGGGAGGAAATGCAAATGAATAATACTGTATATCTTTATGTATTTGATACAATGGCAGATTGGGAAGTAGGGTATTTAACTGCTGAACTGAACTCCGGAAGATATTATAAGAAAGGATTAGCCCCATCAAAAATAGTTACTGTAGGTATTGAAAAGACTCCTGTCACTACAATGGGAGGCTTGAAAATATTACCGGATATTGAACTGGATGAGTGCAGCACCGAAAACGCAGATGCTTTGATTTTACCTGGCGGAGATACGTGGACAGAAACAATTCATGAGCCTATATTGTCAAAGGCAGAGCAGTGTTTAAAGGAAGATATTATTGTAGCAGCGATTTGTGGTTCTACAATAGGTCTTGCTCAGAAAGGATTGTTGGATTCGAGATGGCATACCAGCAATGACTTGGAATATCTTAAAATGATCTGTCCTAACTATGCGGGAGAAAAGTACTATAAGCAGGAGTCTGCCGTAACTGATGGAAAACTGATAACTGCTTCCGGAATAGCTCCATTGGAATTTTCTGTACATGTCTTAAGAGCTTTAGATGTGTTTTCTACAAAAACATTAGATGCCTGGAATAATCTTTATAGGACTCATGAATCCAGATATTTTCATGCGTTGATGAATTCAATCCAATAGCTTAATATATATTTGCTAAATGGATGTAATCCGCAAATTGGCCTGAAAGCATTTCAAGAATCCGCCGTTAATTACAGTATTATTCGTTTCTGGGTTTGCACGTCCAGGCTGTTTAATTGAAATAGACGGAATTGCAGCAGTAGAAAGCAAGGAATGAGGTGTATCATATGGATAAGGATGTTGTTGAAAACCTGACCGCTTCCGATTTAGCCTATTTGCAGGAGCTTTACGATAATCTCAACGGGTCTGGTCCGTACCCGACCGAGCTGGAGGACTAAAGAAGATTATGAAAAAAGAACTATGTTTCCGAATCCCTGGGGGCATATGTCAAATGGTTCCCTAGCGAAAGAAAAGTAGAAATAATCAGGTAGCTGCAAGATGACAGATTTTCATGTAAGACAGGCCAGTTGTGCCGGAAACAGATAATAACGTGCTTTTGAAAATCGAATACCGGATACATATCATTCAATTGGAAACAGTAATCTCAGAGGTGCTTCCACCCAGGACAATAACCCTCATTTCAACCCATTGCATGAAGCAGATATAGCAGGTGATCAACCTCATGAAGGCCCTCCAAGCCAGTGGCGAGAAGGCCAAAAAGAGAGGGAACCGGCGTAATTTATGGCTGCAAAACTTAACGAGTACAATCAGAAAAGAAATTTTAAAAGAACCTTAGAACCCGAAGGCATGGCAGAAATGGCCGGAGATGGTCTGAGATTTGTCGTCCAGCACCATTTGGCCCGCAGTGATCACTACGATTTTCGCCTGGAGTGGGACGGGGCTCTATTGAGCTGGGCAGTGCCCAAGGGCCCTTCCTATGATACCCATGACAAGAGGCTTGCCGTACAGGTGGAGGACCATCCCCTGGAATACAGGAACTTTGAGGGGACGATTCCCAAGGGGGAATATGGCGGCGGAGTCGTTATGATCTGGGATGAAGGGTTCTGGGAACCTTACGGGGATGTGGCTGAGGGACTCTGTGAAGGTATGCTGAAATTTGTTCTGAAAGGACGAAGACTTAAAGGAAAATGGGCTCTGGTGCGCTGGAAAAGGAAAGCGGGGGAGACCAAAGATAACTGGCTTTTGCTTAAAGAAAAAGATGAGTACGCCAAAACGGGCGACAGGATTTCCCAGTTTACCACCAGCATCAGAACCGGACGCACCATGGCCGGAATTGAAGAAGGGGAAGACGAACGGATCACGAGGAATCCCTTCAGCAGTACCGGCGTGCAGCTTGCCAAATTAGTCAAAAAGGTTCCTGAGGGTGAGGATTGGCTCTATGAGTTGAAATACGACGGCTACAGGATACTGGCGTATATTGAGAACGACAGCGTCCGGCTCGTTACCAGGAACGGCCATGATTATACAGAGCGGTTCCCGGAGGTCGGCTATGCTCTAAGAGCCTGGGCTGGCAGAAGGGCGATGGTTCTGGACGGCGAGATAACCATCACAGACGCAGCGGGCAAGACGGATTTTCAGGCTCTGCAGAACTCTTTGAAAAAACCCAAGGACCAAAACTTGACCTATATCGTTTTTGATCTTCTGGCGCTGGATGGGGCGGATCTCCGGGGAAATCGCCTGATTGACAGGAGAGGAACCCTGGAAGCTTTGATGAAGGATGCCCCAAAAACCCTCTATTACAGCCGGCATGTTAGGGGAAACGGCAGGGAAAGTTTTGTTGCGGCCTGTGAAGCAGGCATGGAAGGGATCATCGGGAAAAAAGCCGATTCCATCTACAGCGGAGCAAGAAACTCCGACTGGATCAAAATTAAATGCGATCAAAGGCAGGAATTTGTCGTCGGAGGCTATACCCTTTCTGATAAAAAGACGAGCGGGGTAAGCTCTCTTCTCCTGGGCGTCTATGAAGGGGAGGAATTCGTCTATGCCGGACGTGCCGGCACCGGTCTGAGCGAATCCAGCATGAGAGAGCTTGCGGGGAAATTTGCAGCCATAGAGAGAACGAAGCCCCCTTTCAAACTCGTACCCAAGCCCAGGTCGAATGAGAAGATCACCTGGCTGGAACCTGAACTGGTCGCGGAAATCAAATTTGCCGAATGGACCGAAGATAATCTGTTAAGGCAGGCAAGCTTCAAAGGCCTGCGGACGGATAAGGATCCTAAGGATATAAAGAGGGAAAAAGCGGATGATGAAACACAGCCTTGATCAGCAATTTAAATGAACCGGAGCGCAAAACCCGGCGAAATTACTGTCCTGCTTCTTCCTACATAACAAGATGTAGTGGATATGGTGGATGAAATAAGAAAAGAAATGTGAAAAAAACGATATGCGGATAATGATGGATACAAATAAGTGAGGGCCCGGGTGCGCCCCCTGAATGATCCTCGAGGCGTAATAGAAAATGGAATAGGGACTGAAACGCCAGGTAAATCTCCACCTGGTGTTTTTTGTATTGCCGACCTCTAAGCCGGTAATAGGTTTAGATCTTATCCGCTATTTTCTGTTATGATTAATCCTATAAATGGAAAGACATTTAAAATTATTGACGAATCCCGAATAAGGCACGGGGCTGATAGGCGGCGGGCTTTCGCCGGGAACGGGAGAAATGCACATGAAAAAAACCATGAGCAGTTTATTGGCCATCTTATTTCTGATTTTTGCCTTCCAACCGGCAGGAGCTTGGGCGGCCCAAGCCGGAAAAGAGGTTACTGGGAGAGAATTCAAGGTGATAGGCTACTATTCCGGAGATCTGTTTAACGAACCGCTGGAAAAGCTGCGCACGGATCAACTGACCCATGTGATGTATGCTTTTTTGATCCCGAAAGAAGACGGCACGCTGGTTGAGCTGGAAAAGCCCGATCAGCTTAAGGAGCTGGTGGCCAAGGCGCATCAAGACGGAACCAAGGTTTTTATCGCCCTGGGCGGCTGGGTCTATAAAAATCAGCCTTTGGCCCCCGTGTTTGAAACAGTGGCGGCATCCCCGGCCAAGCGAACCCTTTTCATAGAGAATGTCTGCGCCCTGGTGGAGGCCTATGAGCTGGACGGGGTGGAGCTGGACTGGGAGCATCCCAATGCCAATACTATCGCGGATTACGAAAGCCTGGTGCTGGAACTGGGCGCCGCCCTGGACCGGCAAGGAAAGGAACTGACCGCCGCCCTGAACGGCGCCTGGTCTCCCATCCAGGGGCCGGTAGCGGCCATGCTGATTACCGAGGCCTGTCTGGAACGCTTCGACTTTATCAATGTGATGGCTTATGACATGAATGACGGGGAGCACAGCCCTTTCTGGCTTTCCCAAACCTCCCTGGATTATTGGCTGAACCGGGGCCTCCCGGCCGAAAAAATTGTTCTGGGGATGCCCCTTTACGCGCGACCGAGCTGGCTTCAGTACCGCCATCTGGTCGCCCAGAATCCCGATTACGCCTATTCTGATTACGCCCCCACCACTCCCCTGGAATCATACTATAACGGCTTAAACACCCTACGGGAAAAAACCGTGCTGGCCTTAAAAAAGGCCGGCGGGGTCATGCTCTTTGACATCAATGAGGACACCGAAGATGAAACCAGCGTTTTATCCATGATCGACGACCTTCTCTCCAGAACCGCCCACCTGTCCCGGGAGGAGTTAAACTGCTATGTTACAGTCGTCCTGGATAAGAAAGAACTGGTGTTTTCCGAGGAAGAAGGACTGGGCGTTCCCTTCATCGATGAAAACAACCGCATCATGATGCCGGTGCGAAAACCCCTGGAAGCCATTGGCGCGAAGGTGGGCTATGATGAACCAAGCCGCCGGGTCATAGTGGAAAAAGACGGCATCACGCTACAGATTCCGATCGGGAAAAACACCATTATGGTCAATAACCGGGAAGTGGCCATAGACACCCGGCCGCTCATCAAGGACGGCCGGGCCTACATCCCTCTGGGGGCCTGCTTTGCCGCTTTAGGCTACGGTGTTGCATGGCACGGCGACAGCACGACGGTATTCTTATTCCAAAGTGAGAAGTAAACGCGGATTACTCCTTGGCATAAAGAGTGTATGCCATAAATTACGACCCTAATTATTATAGAAACAGGTGGTCTTATTGTTTATCGCTGATTTTCACATCCATTCCAAATACTCCAGAGCCACCAGCAAGGATTGTGTGCCTGAAATGCTGGAGTTCTGGGCGCGGCGTAAAGGAATCGACCTGATTGGCACGGGAGATTTCACTCATCCGGCCTGGCGGGAGGAGTTAAAGGAAAAGCTGGTCCCTGCGGAAGAGGGCCTTTACACGCTCAAGGATGATTTCCGCCAAGAGGCTCAGGTGGCGGGAGGCAATCCCCAACCTAGATTTATGGTGACCGGCGAAATCAGTTCCATATACAAAAAGAACGGCCGGGTCAGAAAGGTGCACAACCTGATCCTGCTTCCCGGCCTGGAGCATGCCGAGTCGCTGTCGCGCCGGCTGGAGGCCATAGGCAATCTGCGTTCCGACGGCCGGCCCATACTGGGCCTGGACAGCCGGGACCTGCTGGAGATCGTCCTGGATACCTGCCCGGAGGCCATCTTGATACCGGCTCACATATGGACCCCGCATTTCTCCCTGTACGGCGCTTATTCGGGCTTCGACCATATCCAGGAGTGCTTCGAAGATCTGACCGGCTACATCTACGCCCTGGAAACCGGCCTCTCCTCAGACCCGCCCATGAACTGGCGTCTTTCCGCCCTGGACGGCTTTGCCCTGGTTTCCAATTCGGATGCCCATTCTCCCGCCAACCTGGGCCGGGAAGCCAATGTTTTTGACACCGGACTTTCTTATCCCAGCATCCTGAAGGCCTTAAAAAACCGCACCACCCGAGAGTTCTACGGCACCCTGGAGTTTTTCCCCGAGGAAGGAAAATACCACTATGACGGCCATAGAAACTGCAAGGTGTGCTGGAAGCCCGCCGACACCCAAGCGGCCCGGGGCATATGCCCGGTCTGCGGCGGCCGGATTACCGTGGGGGTGCTGCACCGGGTGGAAGCCCTGGCCGACCGGGAAGAGGGATGGGCGCCGCCGTCCGCCCGGCATTTTGAAAGCCTGATTCCCCTTCTGGAGATCATCGCCTCCTCCACCGGTTCTACAGTGGCCGGCAAGAAGGTGCGGGCCATATACGAGAACCTGATCCGGAGCATCGGGCCGGAGTTGTATATCCTCCGCCAGGCGGCTCTGCCCGATATTGAACGGGCGGCCGGCCCCTGGATGGCTGAGGCTATCCGCCGGCTGCGCTGCGGCCAGGTTGAGATACAGCCCGGCTTTGACGGAGAATACGGTAAAATCACGGTAATGGACAAGGGTGAAATCCAAGTCCTTTCCGGGCAGTTGAGCTTTTTCAACGATCAAAGAGATGCAGCGCCGGCTCCGGTCATCCCTAAAACGCGGTTGGATACAAAGGCTGCGGACCGGCAGGGGGCCGCCGTGCCGCCGATTTTAGCTAATACGGTTTTGCTGGGCGAGGCTGAGGACAGGAGCGATCCGGCTCGCGGGGAAATACCCTATGAATTGAACCCGGAGCAGTGGGAAGCGGTTTCCGCTCCCGGGCCGGCCGTTGCTGTCATGGCCGGCCCCGGAACGGGCAAAACCAAAACCCTGGTCTACCGGATTGCCTACCTGATTGAAAAGTGCGGGGTGCCTCCCGCCGGGATTACCGCCGTTACTTTTACCAACCAGGCCGCCCGGGAGATGCGCCTCCGTTTGGACCGGCATTTCAGGGAAAAACGGACCACGGCCGCCATGTCCATAGGGACTTTCCACTCCCTGGGCCTGCAGATTTTGTCCGGCTGGAGAGGGAAAAACCACCCGGCGATTATAGATGAATACGACGCCCTGGCCATCGTCGGGGAAATCCTGCAGGATATGCAGTTGCATTTATCCCCCCGCGATGTCCTGAGAAGAATATCGCTGCTGAAAAACGGGCTGTCCCCGGAGGAAGACCTGGAAAAGGGTGATTCGCCCGGCGGCAGCTCCTCCGGAGGAAGTGAAGAGTCCCTGGCGCGTATCTATGACGTCTATTGCGAGCAGCTGAAGCGCTACGGGGTCATGGACTACGATGATATTCTCCTGGAAGTCCTGCAAGGGTTTGCAGAAGGCCCAGGGGATAGGGAAGGCGGGAGCGGACCCAGCCTTTTTTGCCACCTGTTGGTGGACGAGTTCCAGGACATCAATGAGGTTCAATACCGCTTGATCAAAGCCTGGGCCAAAAACAGCGAGAGTGTTTTTATCATCGGCGACCCGGACCAGTCGATTTATGGTTTCCGCGGTTCGGATCAGCGCTATTTTGCAAGCTTCAAAGAGGATTTTCCGGATTTCCGGCAGGTCCGGCTGACCCGGAATTATCGCTCTACCCCCGAGATCCTCTCTTGCGCCCAATCCCTCATCTCCCGGAAAAATACCGGAAGCCGCCAGGGTTTCCTGGAGGCCAGCCGGGCCCGGGGCAGCCGGGTGCGCCTGGTCGAGGCCCGGGATGAATTTTCCGAAGCCCTGTTCGTGGTCAAGGAGATCAACCGGATGGTGGGCGGGATCGATATGCTGGACAGCCAGGCCCTGGCGGCTTCTCGTAAAAGAAGAGCGGAAGCCCGGGGCTTTTCCGACCTGGCCCTCTTATACCGCACCAACCATCAGGCGCGCATTCTGGAGCAATGCCTGGCCAAAGAGGGGATCCCCTATGTGGTGGCCGGGCGGGAGGATTTCCTGGCCGATCAGCCGGTGCGCCAGGCCCTGGCTTTTTTCAAATTTTTACTCAACCCCGGTGACACCGCCTCCCTGCGGCTATGCCTGCAAGGCGAAAAGAGCCGTTCAGCCGACCTGAACCAAAAAATCCTGGCAAGTTACGGGGCCGGGAAGAAAAGCCTGGCCTCCCTGGTCAGCATCATAGAAGGCATCGAGCCGCCTCCCCCGGAGCAGCCGGACCGGCCCGGGAATTTCCCGGAGATGCTGAGAAAGTATGCCGCCCTCATCCGGAAGGAAAAGCCCCGGTCGATTATCGAGGCCTGGATGGACGACCATCACCTGTCCGACAGCCATTCCATGGCATTGCTGGCCAATACCGCCCTCATGTATGAGAAGATGCCTGCTCTGATGCACAACCTGGTCCTGGGCCGGGAGAGCGACGTGGTCCGCAGCGGCGGCAAGGTCTATGCGCCGGAGGCGGTTTCCTTGATGACCATCCACGCCGCCAAAGGCCTGGAATTTCCGGTGGTGTTCATCTGCGGGGTCAACGAGGGCCGGATTCCTTTGAGGACCAGCCGCCCTGACGCCAATATCGAGGAGGAGCGGCGGCTGTTATATGTGGGGATGACCCGGGCCCGGGATGAGCTCATCCTGCTGAGCTACCGCAATCCTTCGCATTTTATTGGCGACCTGCCCGACGGGCAAATGAGCAAAGAGCCTGCTTTTACGCCCCAACCAGCGCCCCAATACCGGCAGGCCCTGCTTTTTGAATAATGGACATGGAGCAGAATGTGAGGCACGGGTGAGGCAGGGGGACGGTTTTTTTGCCTTGCCAGGAAGCAAAAGAACCGTCTCCCCCGTCTCCTGCTATTACTTTTCCCATACAAATATCATCTAAAAAAATTCCCAAGGACCTGCGGCATTATGCCGTGGAGACTTTCGCCTCTTTTCCAAAGTTATTTTTACTTCCATTAAACTGGTAACGGTGAATATTCTTGGAGCTCAAAGATAAGTAAAGATCTCGCATTTTGGCCCGATTTTTTATAGATGACATCGAGTGTTTTGATGATAACAGGTGTAAATGTATGATAGTGGTATGATTTATTTTAAATCTGTTCTTGAAGGAAGTAGGTAAATGGAAAATTTTCTAATTATTTTAATTATGCTAGCAGTCATCGGGCTTTCAAATGTTATGAATCACATTGTGCCGTTTATACCTGTACCGCTGATCCAGATCGCTCTTGGCGTTTTGATAGCGATCGTTCCCGGGGGAGTCAATATTCCGCTGGAGCCGGAGTTGTTTTTTGTGCTGTTTATTGCTCCTATCCTTTTTAATGATGGGAAAAATGTATCAAGAAGAGCCTTATGGAATTTGCGTAAACAGATATTATTGCTGGCTCTTGGTCTGGTTTTTTTAACGGTATTGGTGATTGGCTTTTTAGCCCATTGGCTGGTTCCGTCCATCCCGTTGTCGGCAGCCTTTGCCTTGGCAGCTATATTATCGCCGACAGATATTGTGGCTGTCAGTGCCCTGTCAAGCAGGGTCAGGATACCGAGAGGCGTTATGCATCTTCTTGAAGGAGAAGGGCTCATGAATGACGCCTCGGGCCTGGTTGCCTTTAATTTTGCGGTTGCCGCGACCGTAACCGGCACTTTTTCTTTAGTGGATGCAAGTGTAAGCTTTTTCGAGATTGCCATTGGCGGTTTGGCGGGCGGAGCCATTTTGGCCTATCTCATTATTCGGCTGAGGATATTTATCCGCCGTTTGGGGATGGAGGATGTGACGTTTCACATGCTCATTAAAATTCTCACCCCGTTTGTGATCTTCTTAATCATTGAACATTTTCATTTATCGGGAATTTTAGCTGTCGTGGCAGCCGGCGTTATTCATGCGGTGGAACGTGATCATGAAGAATCACCGGCAATCAATCTTCAAATTGTCTCCAAAAGCACCTGGACCGTTCTGTTGTATGTTTTGAACGGCTTGGTCTTTTTACTGCTCGGATTGCAAATCCCGGATATCCTCAATGAAATTTTCAAAGACCCGAATTTCAATAATATGAAAGTCATTGCTTATGCTTTAATCATTTCCGCTTCCCTTTTTGCTCTCCGTTTTGTTTGGATGTATCTGTTGGAGTGGAGCCCCTGGAGGTTGAAAAGGGCAGATTCCGCCAAGCCCGGGATTAGAATGACTGCGATAGCTGCAATATCAGGCGTTAGAGGGTCGATAACCTTAGCCGGAGCCTTTTCCATACCCTTTGTGTTAGCCGACGGCAGCCTGTTCCCGGAACGTTCGTTAATTATATTTATTGCCGCGAGTGTTATTTTAGTAACGCTCGTCACTGCGAGTATTCTTCTGCCGATTATCACCAAGCCTGAAAACGCTGAGGCGGAAAACAACCGAGAAGAAATGGAAAAGAAGGCCTTGCTCCGAACCCATGAAGCCGCCATTCGCGCTATCCAGGAAGTGTTGAATGAGGATAATAGAGATGCGGCTTTATCGGTTATCGCGGGATACAATCATACGCTGCAGCAGCTCAAATTAAAAGAAAATGGAGTAAATACTTTGGCGGTCAAACAAATGGAAACTGAAATCCGTATGAAGGTTCTTGAAGCGGAGTACCGATATCTTGCGAAATTAATTGAGGAAAAACAGATCGATAAGGAAACGGCATTGCTGGCGCAAGCGCATATCCGTAGGATGGAAGTCGCCGTTACCAATCGGTTTAAATTTAGGTTCTTGATGATTTGGACATTATTAAAGAGAATCCTCTATCACGGAAGCCAGATATTTATGCCGAAAAATCATGCCTTACGCAGAAAACAAAGCGAGAAAAGAATAAAGATGAACCGGATAAGAAAAGACTTGAGCAAAAGGGCTATTCAAGTGATCAGAAAGGGATTGACGCCGGAGAATAAAGAAATTTCTTATTTGATCATGGGGGAATATGTTGACCTGATTACCAAGATAAAGTCGAGAAAAAGTGAAAATTATTCCCGTGTCTTTGCCAAATTGGAACGAGAGTTAAAAGAAAAAGCCTTTCAAGCCGAACGGGATGAGATTCAGAAGCTATATGAGAATGGTAAAATTACCAAAGATGTGACGCAAAAAATCCGCCAGCAAATCAATATCCGGGAAGCTTATTTTATAGAGCAGGAAGAATTCTAACTTTTTGGCAACGTATCACAACAGATAGAAAAAGGACAAGGAAAGCGCAATGCAAAATGTAAAAAGCAATATAAAAAGGACCGTATCAGAATTATCTTTGGAATCAAGAATACTGATTATTACTTCATTGGTAGGAATGGTCTTTTCTTTTACTTCTGCAATAGGTAATTATCTTTTAGATGCGGGGATTGTCCCAATACTAGCTACTTTGCTTATGGGATTACTGACCCTTTACTTTTTTTATTTGGCTTACTTTAAGAAAAAGTATATTTTACCGGCATATGGTGCGTTATTGTTGCTTACTTTAATTTTTATCCTTCTACTATGGATATATAATGGAGGGCTGTCTAGCTCCATTCCATTTTTCTATCTTTTTATTATCGGCTTATCTGCGATTTTGCTGAACAAGCTTAGATATAAATTAATATTGGTTATTCAAATAGTTGTATTAATCGCCTTGTTAAGCGTTGAGTTCTATTATCCGGATTTGATAATTAAATATAATTCAGAAACCGCGGTATTTATTGATCAAGCGGTCGCTTTGGTTGTAATTAGCTTTACCATGTTCATCATGATCATTAAAATCATGACGGAGTATCACCGGACTATTGACAAACTACGGTTTGCTCAGGAAAAGCTTAAAAAATCAAATGATGTTTTATATCAAGCTTCAATAACCGATGATTTAACAGGGTTATATAACAGGAGACATATTATTGAGTTGCTGTCAGGTCTCATAGAAAGTTGCAGTCCACAAAAAAGAATATCTATCGTCATGATGGATATTGATCACTTCAAAAAAATCAACGATACGTATGGACATAAAGTAGGAGATTGGGTTCTAGCTAAAATAAGCGCATCAATTAGAGAGCATTTTCGCAAAACTGATTTTATCGGCAGAATAGGTGGAGAGGAATTTTTGATTCTTATGCCGGATACCGAACTTGAAACCGCATTTAATCGAGCTGAAGATATACGAAAATATATTGAAGGCCTAAAATGGGATTATGAGCAATTGCACGTTACTATTAGCGGAGGAATTTACGATTTCAGTGAATATGAAAGCTGCGATACTGCTTTAAACAAGGCAGACATTGCATTGTATCAAGCAAAAAGCAGTGGCAGAAATTTGATTAAGTCGTACCGTTAGAAGCATGGACTGATACAATAAAAGCGCATACCCCTGACCAAAGTAGAATTAAGGAGATGATACGAAAATGGGAAGCAATTTTATAGAGATAGCTATTTATCAAGTAAAGCCAACAAAAGTTGAAGAATTTGAAAACTTGCTAAAAGAGGTAGTCATTACTCAAAAAGAACAAGAGGGACTCATAGATTTAAAATATGTTAAAAGAGAATATAATATTGACTACGAACAGATTAAAGAAGGACTTCCACCTCATAAACTCACGAAAATTGTAAAATGTGTTAAGTACATTTTAATTTGGGAATTTGAAACGAAAGAGGACTATGGAAAAGCCTTGCAGAGTCTTTACCAAAAGTATGATAAACAGGTCAATCGTTGCTTAATTGTTCCGCACGATAAGCTGATTGGAGAACGTATTTACTAAAGGATTGGAGGAAATGTAAATATAATGACCCAAACAGCCTCATACCGCATATACCTCGTTGAAGACGATGCCATGCTGGCTGAAGAAATTTCCAAGCTGCTGGTGAAGTGGGGCTATGAGGTAAATACTGCGCAAATGTTTGACAACATCCTGGATGAGTTCCTGATCATACAGCCGCACATTGTTCTAATGGATGTCAATATTCCCCGCTTTGACGGTTTCCATTGGTGTAGGAAAATCAGAGAAATTTCCACTGTCCCGATCATTTATATTTCCTCCCGGGACAGTAATATGGACATCATCATGGGAATGAATAACGGCGGTGACGACTATCTGGCCAAGCCGTTTGACAATGCGGTTTTAGTGGCCAAGCTTCAGGCGCTTATCCGCAGAACCTATGAATATGGCTTCCAGGAATCGCAGCTTCTTTGCCATAGGGGACTGACCCTTCAACTGGAGGAAGCGACGGCGGAGTATGATAATAAAAAATGCGAGTTGACCAAAAACGAACTGAAGATTTTAAGACTCCTGATGGAAAACCAAGGAAAAATAGTTGCGCGAGAAGCCTTGATGAGGAGTCTATGGGATGATGAAATCTATGTCAATGAAAATACTCTGACGGTTAATGTCAATCGCGTCCGGCTTAAATTAGAGGAACTGGGACTTCATTCATTTATCACAACCAAAAAAGGAATGGGGTATATGGTTTTATGAAGACGATAGCCTATATCAAGGGACAATGGGAATGGATTGCCAGTCAGGCGGGGATCATTATCCTGATCAATCTGATTTTATTGACAAGCACTCCTCTGGAAAAGACTCTGGGGGAGATTTTTTATCTGGATTTACTGGTAATATTCGTAGCGGCTGCGGGGTATTACTTTCATTATCGGCGGCTGAATATAGCCTATACGAAAATCAGGCAGACAATGGCCGAAGACCGGGACATCGACTGGTTCTTCCGCGAGCCTTCAGCTTTAGCCGAGCAGGGTGTTCCGGGAATCAGTCTTATGAAAGAACTGATGGAATATAAAGATACCGGCTTCAGCCGGAAAGAGAACGACTACCGGCAGCGGATGAACGATTTAAAAGATTATCTGACCCAGACGGTCCATGACCTGAAAGTAAATCTTTCCGTCTGTGAGATGCTGGTCCAGCGCTTGGAAAATGAAACGGATATCGCCAACAAATGGTTATTTCAAGTTGAACAGATGAAATTCCGGATCAATCAAGCCTTGTCGATCACCAGAGCCAATCATTACAGCGAGGATATTATCTCGGAAAATGTCGACCTGGAACAGCTTGTTAAAGAGGCGATCAGGGATAACGCCGAGTTTTTTATCAATAAAGGCATCAGTATTCAGAACCATATAAAACCGTATCATTTTATCAGCGACAAAAAATGGATCCATTATATCGTCTCGCAAATCCTGAATAACAGCAGCAAGTACACGGAGAAAAACGGTGCAATTACGATCCGCGGCCAGGAAGATGAATGGGGATACCATCTGCATCTGAAAGATAACGGGATGGGCATTCCGAAGGAGGAACTGGGCCGTGTCTTTGATAAAGGATTTACCGGCAGCAACGGCCGAAGCAGTACCAAGTCTACCGGAATGGGTATGCACTATGCTAAAAAAATGGCCGACACCCTGGGAATCGGCCTGAGAGTACAGAGTGAGCCAGGGGTGTATACCGAATTCGTTCTATCTTTTTATAAGTTGTCCGATTACATGGAGCGCCAGCGAAACTAAAGTGACAGAAAAGTCACATTTAACTTCTAAAATGTCATCCAAACCGATGGAACCGGTGCGGAATGAATCCTACAATTAAACCATCTGTTACGCCGGTTGAATGATGGAATGACAGGGAGGAAGTGTATGGCCTCAATCATTGAAGTGAAGAACCTGAGCAAGCTGTATGGCCAGCAGGGCGCTGTTTGCCGGGCTTTGCACGAGGTCAGCTTGGAGATTGAGGCCGGGGCGTTTGTCGCGGTCATGGGCCCGTCCGGTTCCGGAAAAACGACCTTGCTGAATATTATTTCTACCATTGATAAACCGACCCAAGGCCGGGTAATCATCGGCGGCAGAGAAACCGAAACGCTAAAAGAAAAGGAATTGGCCCTGTTTCGCCGGGAGCTCATCGGGTTTGTCTTTCAGGAGTTCAATTTACTGGATAATATGACCATCCGGGATAATATTGCCTTGCCCCTTACCCTGAATAATATCAAAGCGGAAGAAATCTTGCGCAAAGTCCAAGAGTTGACTGAGCTGTTAGGCATCGACAACCAGTTGGACAAATATCCCTATCAGCTGTCCGGCGGGCAAAAACAAAGAGCGGCGGTCTGCCGGGCTCTGGTCAACGCACCCCGGATACTGTTTGCCGACGAGCCTACCGGCGCGCTGGACTCCAAAGCGGCGTCCGAACTTTTGGCCTGTTTCCGAGATGTCAGAAACCGGTACGGAACGACGGTGGTAATGGTAACCCATGATGCGGCTGCCGCCAGTTACTGTGACCGGGTAATGTTTTTAAAAGACGGGATGCTCAGCGGTAAATTGGAGACCAACGGCAACGCCGAAGCGTTCTTCAAAAGGATTTTGAATATGGTGGCCTTGTTGGGAGGTGAAAGGAATGAACGCCTTTAAAATCTCCTGGCTGCTCTTTAAGAACAACCTGAAACTATACCGGTTTTATCTTACGGTCCTCATCCTGACGACGGCCATTTATTATAATTTTCTGGCGATAAACTTTAACCCTTATCTGCAGGTACTCAATGAACAGTACGTCTTTGCGCGAACAGCGAGTTCTTTGTGCAGTATCATCCTGTTTTTGACCATATTGTCTTTTATGTTCCATGCCAATCATTTCTTCTACAAGCTGCGTTATAAAGAAATCGGCACCTATATGCTGATGGGCATTCCCGGCGGCAAAATCGGTAGGGTCTTTGCCCTGGAAAGTATCCTGCTCGGGGGAACGGCCGTCATCATCGGCCTGCCTGTCGGCCTGCTGTTTTCCAAGCTTTTTTTTATGCTGCTGAGCAAAGCGATGATCCTGGATACCCAGATCCCGTTTTATATCCCACCCAGGGCGATCGGCACGCTGCTCTTGATCTTAGCCTTGATTATTCTTGTGATGGGTTTAAGGAATTACCGGCTGGTCCGCAGCAGCAAGCTGATCGAAATCCTGAATGCAGCCAAGCAGGAGCAAAGGCTGCCGAAGATTCGATGGATTCGCGGCATCGCGGGGGTGGTATGCATTGCGGCGGCTTATTATCTGGCCTTGCATATACTTGACTTACCGTTTAATTTACCGATGGATTTTATGCAGACCACGGTTTTAATCCTGATCCTGACCTGCAGCGGCACCTATTTTTTCTTTGGCAGCTTTTTGGCGATTGTCCTTAACGCGTTGATTCAGAAGAAAAAAGTCATCTATAAAAGGTCCAGGCTGGTGAGCTTCAGCAATACCTTATTCCGGCTGGGCACGCATTACCGGAGCCTGTCGATGACGGCGATCTTATGTGCAGCTACTTTGGCCGCCTTCAGCGGGAGCCTGGCCCTGAAATATTTTGCCGACACCAATACGGCTATCGAAGCGCCTTACAGCATTACTTGTTATAACCAGGACGAGGTTACTAAACAAAAGATTAGAGCTGTGATTCAAGCTTCTCCGCATCAGATTCTGGCTGAACATGAGTCCCGTTTCCTGACCGGCCAGGTTTCCTATAATAATGGCTACGGCGAGCGTACGGAAACGTGTTTGATAACCAGTTTTTCCGAAGTTAAAAAGTCATTAATGATAACCCGGCCCGAGGATTATCAGCAAATCTTAAAGATCATTGAACCCCGTGATAGTGAAACGGTAAGTATCTTACACGCCAATCTGGTCTTTTCGGGCAGCAGTCATGCCGGACAAGATTTCATTATCCAGGGGAGACCCTATATCTTAAAAAAAGAGGTCAAGATCCCGTTTATCGGTGAACTGGAGGGTATCGGCCAATATCAGACCTATATCGTTACGGATAAGCAGTACGATGAATTAAAAGAAAACCGCCCAGAGATGAACTTGTACGGGATCAACCTTACCGATCCGCAAGACAGCCTGCCCCTGGTGAAAAAAATTGCCGGGGTGATAAAAAACCCCGGGGAGAATCTCAACAGTTATGCCGGGCAATATCAATATAAGTACTATCTGATCGGGGCCTTTTATTTCATGGGCCTGGTGATGGCCGTTGTTTTTATGATCTCTACCTTCAGCACCATGTATTTTAAGATTTTAAGCGACGCCATCCTGGACCGGGAACAGTACAAGATCCTGATGAAAATCGGGATGACGGAACCGGAAATCGCCCAAAGCATTTATACCCAGGTGGGCATCGCCTTTATCCTGCCGGTCTTATTGGGAATCCTGCATGGAATTATGGCGATTAAAGCCTTGGAGTCGTTTATTCATTATCAATTCACCGCCAGTATTCTGATGGGGGGCGGTGTTTTGCTCCTGGTTATGGCAAGTTTCTATCTTTTTATGAGCAAGAAATATCGGGATATGGTGGTAAAGGGGTGGGAGAATCATGCAACAGCCTGATGGGAGAAGAGGGGGGCGGTCCGGCCGCCGCTTGGCAAGCGTCCGCTTGTTGGTTCTGGTCTTTTTGCTGATCGTTACGCTCCTGGTTTCGCTGACAGGCTGTGACGGCGTACCTTCAACCAGGCCTTACCTGGCCGAAGACCGGGATACCGGTTGGATGAACGACCTCAGCTATCTGGAAAAAACGCTGCCCAAAGTCCATAAGAATTTGTATTTCCATCTCTCTGAGCAAGAGTTCCATCAGCAGCTGGAAGAACTTAAGAAAAAGGTTCCCGCTTATTCGGACGAACAGATGGAGATCGCCTTAAGCGTCATTCTGGCCGGTATCAACGATACCCATACCGGATCGAATATCGGCTCGGAATACCGGTACCCGCTGGAACTCTATTGGTTTGCCGAGGGCATCTATATCACGGGTACCAGCAAAGAATATCCGGAATTATTGGATGCCAGAATCATAACCCTGAACGGCAGGAAAATCGAAGAGGCGGCCGATACGCTCAGACCCCTGCTGGCAGGGGCCAATGAAAGCTGGTTTAGGACCCAAATCGTCTATTATCTGCCCCTGCCGGGTATCCTGAAATACTTTGGCTTAAGCAAGGAGGATGAGATTGAGCTGGGTGTGGAGATGGAAAACGGTCAAAGGCAGACCGTGAAACTGAAGCCGGTGAGCTATAAAGACTATGTGGCGGCCGAACATCCGGCCGTATCTGTCCCGCTGTACCGGAGCCGTCCGGATGAAAATTATTGGTACCAATATTTAAAAGACGAGAAAGTCATTTATCTGAACTATTGCAGTTGCAGTCAAATGAGAGAAAAACCTTTTGAAATCTTCGACAAGGAATTCTGGAATTTTGTCCAAAGCCATGAGGTAAACAAGCTGGTTTTGGATATTAGGAAAAATCGCGGCGGGAGCTCGACTATTCTGGATCCTTTTATCAAAGAAGTGAAAAACAGCGGCTTCAACCAGCCGGGCAAGTTTTATGTGATCATAGGAAAAGATACGTTTTCTTCCGCCGTTCTGAATGCGATCGGCTTAAAGAAAGAAACCAGGGCCTATTTTGTAGGAGAAGCTACGGGCGGTGAACCGAACCATTACGGAGAGGTCAAGCAATTTAAGCTGCCGAACAGTGAAATAACGATCCGCTATTCGACGAAGTATTTCCATTGGCTGGATGAAGATGTAAATACGCTTGCGCCGGATACGGTGATTGAAGAAACTTTTGCCGCTTACCGGGCAGGGACTGATCCGGTGCTGGAGTGGATAGCGAAACAGGATTAAGTGCTTGCAATGATCAATGGGAGGAACTTTTCTATAGATTATTCGCATAAGTTCATCCGGCTTATAGCAACAAGCATATCCAAAGTTCAGATTACAATTCCTAAAAATTCAATCTGAAAGACGATTATAAAGTAATTTTTATTGAAAATGATGATAAGATTATTTTTAGGGATAAATTAACAGGTAGAAAACTCATTGAAATCAGGGAAGGGGGTAGTCTTTGAGCCGAATAATCAGATTCTGTGGGAACGGGTAAAGAGAAGCATCGAGAGTTTTCTGACTGGGGTATGGAGAAACGGGGCGTTGGCCGGAGCATCGCCGGAAGAGGCGTTTTTTGTGGATATCGGTCCGCAGACATGACTCAGGACGACATCGACAACGGCCGCTTAATATGTATCATAGGCGCAGCACCTGTGAAACCTGCCGAATTTGTCATTTTCAGAATTATGCAGAAGACCGGTGAACCGTGATAATTTGAAGGGAGGAGAGAGTATGTCATTCCAGACTGAGTATCATTTTGAACTGCCGCGGGGTTATGTGGATAAAGAGGGAAACCTCCATAAGCGCGGTGTTATGCGTTTGGCGACGGCGGCAGATGAGATATTGCCGATGAGAGATATACGGGTACAGGAAAACCAGAAATATTTGAGTGTGCTGATTTTGGCGAGGGTTGTCACCAAACTGGGTAACTTACATACGGTCGATGCGTCCGTTATTGAGAACTTATTTACTGCCGATCTGGCCTATTTGCAGGATTTTTATCAGCATATCAACCAGTCAGAACCGCCCAAGTATAAATTTATCTGCTCTCAATGCGGTCAGGAAAATGAAGTGGATTTGCTCTAATCGGGGTTATACTAAAGCTTATCGTCCCATCAGTGACATTTACAAGTTGCATAGTTATTGTGTCCGGAATCACAGGCCTCCAGACGCTACAGATATCGCTTCGGTTACCATGGGTGAGTACATCATGATCGCTTGATTGGCGCAAATAGCCTCGTCCCCGATCTCATGGCCATTGAGGTCATAAGTCTTGCGGCCTATGACGTTATTGCGGGTATAACCGCCCCACCACTCCGCCTGAATGATGTGTTCCCTCTCGTAGACTTGGTATCGCACCTCAAGCGGGTGGCTGCTGCGCCACTCCCCATAAAGATTCTCATCATCCAGTTCGATAAGCAGTTGATAAGCGGATTGCGTGTGATTGTTTATCTGCAGATCAATGTAATTATAGACCACCGTAGCCCCGCTGCCGAATGGCTGGGTGCGGCTGCTGTCAGGAAATACATCGTAATTGTGCCTCCAGCGCTCGGTGACTGTCAGCGGGGTATAAAGGGTCATCCAGTAGATCAGGTTGGACAACTGGCACAGTCCCCCGCCGGTTCCTGAACAAACCAGGCCATTGCTTAGGACCATGCCATCCAGATATCCTTTGCGGCGGGTGGGCTTACCTACCGATCTCCAGAACGAGAAGGTCTCCCCGGGCTGCAGAATCAGCCCGTTCAAGCGCGAAGCAGCCAAGCGCAGATTGGTTATCTTATTATACTGCAGCTGCATATCAACCTGGGTCAAGTTTCTCAGCAACGGGGTTTGGTGGCCTGCGATTTTATGCGCCAGCGGGCAGTTGGCATCCATGGCACTGGCATAGCGCTTATTCAGGAACAGCCACTGCATGTATCTTCGCCCGGTGAAAAACGCCCGGCCCAGGGCCAGACGCAGCGGCGATCTTTGCGTGGGAACCATTGACTTGGCAATTGATTTGTTCATCTTTGTACCTTTTTGCCCCGGGTCTAACTCTGTCGACTGCTAAATACGATAACTGCTATATCTACGCCACTGTCTTCAGCCGCTCTGCCAAAGCTCGATAGGATGTATTACCGAGCTGGTGAAGCTGTATATTGTACGATGTTAACCATATATTCTTTCACTTATGCTAGTAGTTCCCAGACGGTTCTACCTTTTTATGGGCAACAGGGGCTGGTCTTTTTTAGCCCGCAAAAATGGGCTGAAAAAAAGGGATCTTTATCGAAGGCCTTATCAAAATGCTCAGGCTGCGGAGCAGGAGTCACGGCAATATAATAAGCAGTAAACCCTTGTTTGCCCAATGGCTCTAAATCGTTTCTAGGCTTAGAAAGCCCTTAAGTTAGCCTGTGCACTGACCATACCAGGCCGGTTCCTCCACCCCCTAAACTGATATTGATGGTTACCCCGGCCGACACATAAAACAGACCTAAGACATCACCCTCGTTTAGTTCTACATCACCGGCTAATGTAACTGTCCCATTACCGATCAGAGTTCTTAAGTTTAGAACAAGCGCTACATTCACATTTATCAATGGCATCAAACCGTTGACCAAAGTAGTTGCCGTCGGCGATGTTCTCTGAATGGCGAAAGCGGGATTTTGCCCGCTGGGAATGGTAACCGTCACAGTTGCGACGGTTGCATAGCTGATCGTCGCCTTTAGCGAATATGTCTCGGCAGCGGGGGCTGTGAAATTTCCTGTCGTTGGATTAAAGGAAGCGCTTCCATAGTAAGGGGCGGCTACCGACCAATTGGTAATCTGCGTGTCCCCTGTCACTGAAAATGACGATCGGAAAGCGGAAAATCCTGCATCTGCAAAATTCGGCCCGGTTGCGCCGGTTGCCCCGGTATTTCCGATAGAACCAGTAGCGCCGGTTAGTCCGGTAGCGCCGGTGGTTCCAGTTCCAGTAGCTCCGGTTGCTCCGGTAGTGCCGGAAGCCCCGGTTATACCCGGGGTGCCCGTTGCTCCAGTTACACCAGTTGCGCCGGTTGCCCCTCCTGCGATTTCTTCCAGTTGGCCCAAAACCAAATGGGCCTTTTCCGCCATCAAAGTAGTATAAGCTACAGGGCTGGCCGTTTTATTCACCAAGCTCAATGTTACTGGCGCGGTATCGGCCTGGATAAGTGCAAACCCGGCAACCTCGCCTGTTTTCAAAGGTGTATTTCCTGGTATATCTTCATCCTGCGATGTTACGATGGAAAAAATTACAGCGTTGTCTCCCAGCGCCGACTGAGTCGCCACCCACCAGTTGATAAAATACCTTCCCGGTTGGCCGATGGTGATTACCCCAGTTCCTGAATCATAGCTTACGTCTCCGAAGTTGCTCAGGACCGTTTCAAATAGAACATTGTCATCTGTATTGATTACGCCGCCAATACTTTTTTGCAGCTGGAGGCCTATTGCGCTCACGTCAAATCCTCCTTACCACAATATATCCGATATAAAAACCATGGAGCATTTCGATCTGTCATTGAATTATTGGTTATAGCGTTACATGTACAATGGTTAAGTCTGCTTTAATGGGGACTACAGCAAAGGCTATGGTTCCGTCAGTTGCATTTTCAAGTTGCAAGGTAAGCGGGCTAGCCGATACTTGAATTAAAGCATTTCCGCTTATTTGATTGGTCACGTTAGGACTCGAAGCCATGATGTTATCTCCCCCGGAGCTAGTAATGCTAAAGGTTGGAACAGTATCCGTTCCGCCCATAATGCCATCGACTGATACCCACCAATTAATATAGAACAAACCAGTCTGGTCAATGGTGATCTCCCCGGTTGAATCATCATAAGAAATAAATGCTGATTGGGAGCTTACTATTGTATCGAATATTACGGGTGCGCCGGGGGCAAGGTCTGAGGCTGCGTCTTGCAGTTGAATCTCTATTCCTCTTAACTGCATTGTTGCCCCGGTTGATCCGGTGGTTCCCGTTGTCCCGGTCTCACCCATAGCTCCAGTCGCTCCGGTGGAGCCAGTGGTTCCGGTTCCCGTAGCTCCAGTTTTACCTATGGCGCCGGTAGCCCCGGTCTCGCCTGTGGCTCCAGTTGTGCCAACGTCCCCGGTAGCCCCGGTCTCGCCTGTGGCTCCAGTTGTGCCAACGTCCCCGGTAGCCCCGGTCGCGCCCGTCGCTCCAGTTGTGCCAACGTCCCCGGTAGCCCCGGTCTCACCCGTGGCTCCGGTAGGGCCAACGTCTCCGGTAGCCCCGGTTATTCCAGTCACCCCAGTTGTGCCGGTAGTCCCGGTTATACCTGTCGCTCCGGTTGCTCCTCCTACGATTTCTTCCAGTTGGCCCAAAACCAAATGGGCTTTTTCCGCTATTAAAGTAATATACGCTACACTGCTGGCCGTTTTATTAACCAAGCTCAATGTTACCGGCGCGGTATCGACCTGGATAAGTGCGAATCCGGCGACTTCACCTGTTTTTAAAGGTGTATTCCCTGGTATATCATCATCCTGCGATGTTATGATAGAAAAAATTACGGCATTCGGTCCCAGCGATGTCTGAGTCGCCACCCACCAGTTGATAAAATACCTTCCCGGTTGGCCGATAGTGATGACCCCAGTTCCTGAATCATAGCTTACGTCTCCGAAGTTGCTCAAGACCGTTTCAAATAGAACATTGTCATCTGTATTGATTACGCCGCCAATACTTTTTTGTAGTTGGAGTCCTATTGTATTCACATCGCGCCCTCCTTACTTGATGCGTCTGAAAAAGCTCCGTGGAATTTATTCATACTTAACCTGTCATCATCGAATATTAGATTGGCCTATCATGTCCCTCGTCCCGCCCCTTCACTTTATAAAAAAACGGGTTTTGGTTATTTTATGGATAATTTTCATATGTCGTTACAGGGTGCACAGGCGAGCCGCAGAGGCGGTTCTTTTTGGAGTTCAGGGATGCGATGCCGCAGCCTTCTTACGGTGAGTAAAAGTTTATAAAATGATGACTGCGCCTCTCCCGCGCCTCGGCCATTCGCAAAAGCAATCATTTACAAATCGTGTCTTTCTTATTATAATTATTTCAAAATTATAATCATTACAAATATAAAATTATTATAAATATGGAGAGAAGGGTTCGTATGAAACCGTCATTTGAAGATCTTATGCATGAGTTAGTCATTCGGAAAATACGCCCTTCGCATCAGAGGATCAAGATACTGGAATACCTGATGGAGCATCCCTGTCACCCTACCGTGGATCAGATATTCAATGATCTGCAAAAGGAGATCCCGACATTGTCAAAATCAACGGTCTACAATACCTTAACTTCCTTTATGGAGGCCCAGCTGGTAAGGGTCATCACCATCGAAGAAAATGAAACCCGGTACGACATTATCACCCACAACCATGGACATTTTAAATGCGATTCTTGCGGAGCCATCTATGATTTTAAAATCAACATCGACGATTTTACGGCGGGTGAATTGAGCGGTTTCCAAATCTACGACAAGAATGTTTATTTTAAAGGTATTTGCCCGAAGTGCCTTTATAAATAAAATAAAAATCATTCAAAGGAGGTTTGCTATGAGCAAAGGTGAAGAGAAAAAGCTGACGACAGTTGCCGGGGCTCCGGTGGTTGACAATCAAAACGCCATGACTGCCGGCCCCAGAGGGCCTATGTTGCTGCAGGACGTATGGTTTTTAGAAAAGCTGGCTCATTTTGACCGGGAAGTCATCCCGGAGAGGAGGATGCATGCCAAAGGTTCTGGCGCTTATGGAACCTTTACGGTAACCCATGACATCACCCGCTATACGAAAGCCAGGATTTTCTCGGAAATAGGGAAACAAACCGAGATGTTTGCCCGCTTTTCCACGGTGGCCGGGGAGCGGGGCGCGGCGGATGCCGAGCGTGACATCCGCGGTTTTGCCATGAAGTTTTATACCGAAGAAGGCAACTGGGATCTGGTGGGGAACAATACTCCCGTGTTTTTCCTTCGCGATCCCCTTAAATTTCCGGATTTGAACCATGCTATCAAGCGCGATCCCCGCAGCAACCTGAGAAGCGCCAAAAACAACTGGGACTTTTGGACGTCGCTGCCGGAAGCCCTCCACCAGGTTACCATCACCATGAGCGATCGGGGCATTCCCTTATCCTATCGGCATATGCACGGCTTTGGCAGTCATACCTATAGCATGCTCAACGCCGATAATGAACGGGTGTGGGTGAAATTTCACCTGGTCTGCCAGCAAGGCATCAAGAACCTGACCGATGCCGAAGCGGAAGCGCTGATTGCCAAAGATCGCGAAAGCCACCAGCGCGATCTGCTGGAAAGCATCGATCGCGGGGATTTCCCGCGCTGGAAGATGTTCATCCAGGTTATGAGCGAGGAGCAGGCGGCTAATATGCCCTACAATCCCTTTGATTTGACCAAGGTATGGTTTAAAAAAGAGTTCCCGCTGATCGAAGTGGGCTATTTTGAACTGAACCGGAATCCCGACAACTATTTCGCCGATGTTGAGCAGGCGGCTTTCAACCCGGTCAATGTGGTTCCGGGCATCGGCTTCTCCCCGGATAAAATGCTGCAGGGAAGACTTTTCTCCTACGGAGACGCTCAGCGCTACAGGCTGGGAGTCAACCATCACCAGATTCCCGTCAACGCCCCCCGCTGCCCGGTCAACAGCTATCACCGGGACGGGCAGATGCGAGTCAACAGCAATGCCGGCAGCACTTTGGGCTATGAGCCCAACAGTTACGGAGAATGGCAGGAGCAGCCGGCGTTCAGGGAGCCTCCCCTGGCTTTGCGCGGCGCCGCCGACCATTGGAGTTTCCGGGAAGACGACGATGATTATTACACCCAGCCGGGACTCTTGTTCAGACTGATGAACTCTGAACAGCAGCAGGCCTTATTTGACAATACAGCTGCCGCCCTGGGGGACGCTCCCTCGGAAATTAAAATCAGGCATATTGGAAATTGCTTAAAAGCCGATCCCGCTTATGGCAAGGGCGTGGCGGACGCTCTGGGCATCCCGCTCGATGAAGTGAAATAAATTACGCTGCCGGGGAAGGGGCGCAGAGGCTGAGCCCCTTCCCCGCTTTTCCGCCCGGCCGGCCAGCGCCATAAGGATGTCAGTTTTATGATGGCGGTTTCTGCCCTTTTCCATACCTGCCACATCATCGGTATTCGCAAGGATATCCGGGCCAGAATCGGTAAGCAGATCGGAGATATCGTCAAAGTTACATTGAAGGAAAGAGATGATTATCAAAAATAATGGGTAAAAAAGTCTGAAGGGACTACTTTTTATGTAAGGTTTCCTATACCGCTGCAACAGGAATTGGCGTTATAAATAATCGTCCTGAGAAGTTTGGCTTATTTAATAATTTTCATTAAGTCCGCCTTGGCATATAGCACACGTTGAATCTCTACAATTTTCTCCTGTTCCCGTACAATATAAAAAACAGCATAGTTTTTTACAGGCAGCAGTCGGTGCTCCTCTTGCAAAGGCTTAAGCGTACGATAAGTTTTGTGTGCATAAGGAGAGTCTTGCAGTAAAGAAATCGAGTGGTCAAAGGCCTCTAGCAAATCCAAGGCCGCTTGGGGTGCTTTTAACTGATCGGCTATATATTGAAAGATATCTCTCAAATCCTGTCTTGCCAGATCAATTTCGCTCGTGATCTCATCAATACCTACGGCATGCTCTACCGGCAGCTGTTTTTATCAGGCCCAGGGGCAGCCGGGTAACTCAAGCCCAACTCGTTCATTGACGAAATCCCGTTAGAATGGATTATAACTTAAGCCTAGTCTTGGACGGCCTCGGTCAATCTCTGGTCAATCTTTATATCAAGCTCTTGCTCCAAGCGTTTTTTAAAGCTGTAATAAAGCTTGACTGCCTTACTTCTCCTCCCTTGAGCCATATACAGATGAAGCAGTTCCAGACATACGTTTTCGTTGTATGGTTCCGTCGCTAAAGTGCGTCTCAGGATTTCTTCGGCCTGTCGCCATTCTCCACGCTTTATATAGATGGCGCTTAGTTTCTGGCATGCCTCTATAAAGATGGATCTGAGCCTTTCCCGCTCCTGGAATACCAGGTCGCCGTAATCGCTGCCTTCCATCAAATCCCCTTTATAAGCAGATATCATTCTTGCCAGTATATCTGCCTGCTTTTTTTCTATTTCCGAAGGTGGGCCGGCCGGCAGGGACAATTCGTCATAGAGGTGTAAAAACTCGTGTATGTCAAGCTCCAAGGCCTCATTCTTTCTTATTTGCAGGCCTTCCGGGGTTTCATAGATAAAGGCGTTGTCTCCCGCAACTTCCGCATTATATTGGGAGAGGGTTTTTCTAAGATAATACAGGGCGGTCCGCTGTGAAGCGATGGCGGATTTGCGGTCTGAGCCGGACCAAAAAATCTCGGCCAGAATCTCTTTGGATACGGCATTGCCGCTGGCCAGCAGAAGATAGTCAAGCAAGCCCTTGACCTTTTTGGTTTTCCACCCGGTGTCGGGAATTTTTATCCCGTTTACCGAAATTTCCGGTTTTCCAAATAGAGTTGCCTTGACAAAATAAAGCTGTTCCGAGCCATCTCCCTGGTATGTGAAGACAAAATCGTCGACGAAATCTGTTAGGCGGCTTTCGTCTATGGTTTTTACCCTGGCGCTCAAGTACCTTACCGTTTTGTCGCTGTAAAATTTGCCCAGCAGATCTTCCGCATACTCGGTTCCATAGCCGCAGCGTATGCTGCGCAGCGCTATTTCAAGCACTGTGGGGATATGAATGTCCCAGAACATGCAGTATTTATTGCCGGCCGCCAAATCCATAGCCTGCCTCAGATAGCGGTATCCCCGCTCCGTATCGCCGCTGGCGTAATACAGCCTGGCCAAGTGGAAGCAGGAACCGCACAGCACCTGATAGCCCTTTTTGGCCCGGGCCGCCTTTATCGATGCCAGCAGGCAGCGTTCCGCCAGTTGAAAATCTCCCGCCTCCCTGGCAATCGCTCCGAGTATGGACAGTGAGCTTTCATAGACCATCATGCCGGGCCGCGCCTTGCGGATCAACTCAATATCCCTGCGGGCTTCGTCAAGATCCGGCCCGGGACGGTTGGGCCGTATGCTCCAAAGACACCGGAGCAGTCGGCATGCTGCGGCCATGGCCTTATTGTTTATCTGGCGGAAGTGGAAAACCGCGTGATCCAGCATTGCATCCGCAGCTTCCCCATCAAAAGACAGATAGCGCTCCAAGGCAGCCAGGCGCCTTCCGTGGGCCGACAGATATTCATAATCGTATTTCTCGCCGATAGCGATGATTTCAGCGATGTATGACGGCAAGGACTCTTTCTCGTTCTTCAGAATCAAGACGATGCTGAGAAAAAGCAGGATAAACCCCCGGGAAGGCTCCATATTTTTGAATTTATTCAATATTAGCGCTGTTTCCATACAGCGCTCCCCCTGGTCAAGCTTGCCCAGGCAGTAATAAACGATGCAGGAAAGGATCAGGTATAGCCATTGGCTGTCTTCGGGAAGAAGGGCGTACAGGACGCTTTCGCTTTGTGCTTCGGCCAGGGAAAAACGGTCTTCCCCGATGGAGCGCACTATGTCAAGTATGACCAGAGTGTTTCGAAGCTCCGCTGAAACATCGGGCAGCGGTTGGGGAAGGGCCGCTGTCATTTCGACCAGCCCCTTCATATCGTTGCTGCACATTAAAATATAGATCAGGACGGTAGCCGCGTCATAATAGGTCTGTAGATTGTTATCCTGCAGCGACAGACGCAGAACCTTTTTCAGATCGTCTACTATTTCCAACTGTCGGTTGTTGGGCATCAGCTGGGCTTTAAACAGCAAGAGGACCGGGTTTTCATTGACCATATCCCCGGGCAGCAAATCCAGCCACCTCTTTAATTGCCCGGTCTCTCCGATCATGAACTTATTAAAGCCCGCTTCGGTTACTATATCCACAGCAGAAGCGGAATTGCCGCATTTGATCAGATGCTCCGCGGCGCGGCCATAGATGGCATGTCTCATGTAGTATCCGGCGGCTTTCAGGTGCAGCCTGGCAAGCTGTTCCTCGAGATAACGGTCTTTTAGAATGGATAACAGAAATTCTCGGAATAAAGCATGAAAACGGTAGACAACCGGATCCCCGGGAATCTTCTGAATGAACATGCCGAAACCCATGCACTGCCCGATCAGTGATTTTATACCGTCGATTTCCAGTATTTCCGCGGCCTCGGCCTCAGAAAAGTCCTGCAGCAGGGCCAGTTGGGCCAGAGCATCCTGCGTGTCGCTGGGCACGGATTTGAGCACTTCCAGGGACATATAGCGAAACAGGGCGTCTTCATGGCCCAGCTTACCGGATTCGATTGCTGCGGTGTCAAGACCTTGGCTCCGGAAAGCCTGCCATAAGATGATGATGCCGGCTACCCAGCCTTCGGTGTTTTCGGCAATGATCTCCGTCAATTTCCTATCCGGGACGGCCTGGCCCATGCTCAGCATTAAATCCTTTATTTCAACATTGCTGAAAGCCAGGTCTGCTGCACTGATTTCCAAAACTTTTTTTTCCAGTTTTTGTTTTTCGGTAAAAACATGAAGATGGGCCCGGTTTAATACAAAAATCGCCCAGGAGGGCGGAAGGTTATCGAGCAGGTACCTGGTCATATCGCATATATCCTGGACTTGAGCCACGTTTTGAAAATCATCCAGGACAATATAAGTCCGGGTATCGCTGGCGCGGCTGTGATGCGCCCATATTTCCTGGCAGATTACGGAAATGGCATGATGCGGCTGTGAACGCATATCCGCCGGCTCCTCGAGGGCTTTCCTGGATTCTGCGAACTCAGCGGCTTCCAGCGGGAATATCGCTTCGGCTAGGTGAGCGATGAACACCGGCAGGTTTTTATCCTCCGGGTCCAGGCGATACCAGCATACCCGGAAAGGCCTGGCTGCCTGACGGTTAAAATAGGAAACCGCCAGAGTTGTTTTTCCGTATCCGGCGGGGGCGCTTACGGTAAGCGCTTGGCACGAATTCATATTTTTATGAAGCCTTTTCAACCGGTCCGTCAGCAAAAAGCTTTCGGAAAGCTTCGGCATAATCAGCTTGCTCTTTAAAACGGAAACTTTATCCATATCTTCGACTCCGCGTGCACATTTGGCATATAGATTTGGAAAATATTTTTAAGTTGAATATTTACTCTCTATTGTACCGTAAAAAAACGAAGTGCAAAATGTTCTTATGCCTATTTTTAGGGAACTCCTTCCTATATCAATTCACTTTCCATTTTATATTTTTTTGATGTCGGTACTGTAAAATCGAAAGGAAATTAAATAGGAAGATCCTTCTATCTCTAGCTTCAAAGGAGGGTTAAGCAAAGCTGATTTTATAAAAAACCGGCCTATCGGTCCCTACTGCTGCGTTTCCTGTTGCCGAGTGCTCCCGGGAAGCCCGGGGTCTGTAAAAGAATACCGTCCGTTTGGGAAAAGAAAAATTGGAGAGGAGCGAATAAGCAAAATGGCTTTTAAAAGAAAATCCAAAACCATGTCAATATTATTGACCATGGCCCTGCTGCTCATGCTATGGCCGGGAGTTGCCTATGGGGCGGGTCCTGCCTTTATGGGCGGGGCGTTGAATATTGATGCGTATCATTCTGATACCTATATTCGCGTGAATGTCTCGATTAGCGAAGCCGTATATGGTAATGTGGCAGCGACTACTGCTGTTGACCAAAATGATTTTGAGTTTGTAATAAGCCCTAACGGGGGAACCGTAACCAAGGCTGCTATAAATGCTATGCAGGACACTGGCAGCGGTCCCGTCGACCCAGGAGATAGACACTTTTTCTTCCATGTGCGCTTGACCGACGATGGAGGAACCCAGGTTGCGCCCAGCGGTGTGGAGACCATTACGCTCAGACCGGTTGCCAATTCAGTTTTTAACGCCGGTGGAGAGGCCATGGAAACCACGCAAACATTAACGACTACATTGCCAGATAGAATAAAACCGGTATTTGCAGCCGGTTATCCCCAGGCAGGAGCCGCCCAGGCAGCCGGCAGCAAACAGGTGCAGTTGGTAGTCAAGCCGCTGAATGAAAGCGTGACCGCCTATTATGTGATCGTGGCGAATAATGCCGGCGCTCCCAGCGCCGCCCAGGTCATGGCCGGAAAAGACAGCGCGGACCAGGCGGCCCTGGCCGCCGGCAATGGTGCGGCAGCTCCGGCCGGCGAAACCAGTTTAACCACGGGCGCATTGCCAGCGGACGCCACTGATTACGACGCTTACGTGGTCATCAAAGACGCCGCCAATAATGCCGCAGATCCGGTCAAGATTGACGTAACAACCCCGGCCGCCGCCGTCGCCAATGTCTGCGAAATTGTCGGCGGAGCACCGTATCCCACCGTACAAGCGGCGGTGAACGCGGTGGCTGCCGACGATACTAAGACCATCAGGATGCTGGGCAGCTTCACGCACGACGGCACTATCACCGTTGACAGCGGTAAAAATATTGCTTTGAATTTGGACGGAAATACGTTAAATATCCATTCTGGAGCTATAGGATCAGCTCTTTGGGTAAAGGACAACAACACTCGTGTAGAGGTCGCAAATGGCACGCTGAATGTCGTCGGCAATGATGAGTACGGAATTTTGGTAGAAAACGGCGGCACCATAGATCTTGGCGGCAGCGCCCAAATTCATGCTGCCGGCAGGCACCGTGGAGTAAAAGTAACAGGAAACAACAGTGCGGCTACCGTCACCACCGCCACGGGTACTACGGGTGTCGGCAATTACGGCGTAGATGTTGCGAGTGGCGGGCAGGTTAGGGTAATCGGAAATGCCATTGGTTATTGCGCTGTTTCGGTTGGGTCATCCAGTTTCGCTGAAATCGGCGGCGATGCTATCGGTGAGTTTTACGGAGTTTTGGCCTCTGGTACGGGCGCAGAAGCTATGGTCACGGGGGATGCGATAGCCACGGACAATACGCAGCAAAGTAGTGGGGCCAGGGCCATAGACGGAGCAGAGATTACCATAGGCGGTAATGTAGTGGGTATGAAATATGGCGCTTACGCTTCGTCCAATGGCAGCAATACGGTAATCACCGTAGGCGGTAATGTTACCGTGACCGGTAACAGCGGAGCCGGGGCGTTTGCCACAGGAGTCAATGCGGAAGTATTCATAGACGAAGAGATAACTGCAGCCGGTATTGGCGCACAGGCTGACAGTGGCGGAAAGATCAGCATAGATGGCTTTATCAATGCCAACCCTTATATACGGATCGAAGGTATCGTTAAGGGTGCAGGGGATAAGACGCTTCCAAGCACCAGGCCGGGCTACTACACCTACACCGACAACACCAGCACCGTCTGGGTAAAGGATGCCGCTTCTCCCACTGTTCCCGCCAACCTGCGCACGACCGGCCAGACATCGTCCAGCATCAGCCTGGCCTGGGATGCTTCCACCGATGATGGGGGAGTGGATCGCTATAAGGTGGAAATGAAATCGGGGAATGGAGCGTGGACCCAGATCGGCACCCCGGCGGTCAACCAATTCACTCAAAACGGCCTGTCCTCATCCACGACTTACCTTTTCCGGGTCAAAGCAGTGGATGCGGCCGGCAACGAATCCGGCTGGTCGAACGAATTGAGCGCCGCCACGACTTCCTCCGGCGGCGGAGGCGGGGGAGGAGGCAGTAGTGAAAACGGGAACACTCCTTCCACGGGGAGCTCTGTCACCTCCTCGGGCGGTAATGTGTCGGGCAGCGGCGTTACCCTGTCCATCCCCGCCGGGGCAGTACAAAACGATGTTCACGTGCAGGTAAGCCAAGCCGCCCTGACTTCCGGGATGAGCCTGCCCGCCGGCAGTCAGCTCGTCAGCCAGGTGGTGGACATCATCAAAGACCAGTCCGGCAACTTCGCAGTGCCGGTTACCATCACCATGTCTTTTAATCAATCGCAAATCGACCCGTCAAAATACGATATCGCGATCTGCTATTTCGACGAGGAGAGCGGTCAGTGGGTGGAACTGGACAACATCGAGATAGACCTGAATAACGGCACCATCAGCGGTCAGGTCGAACACTTCACCAAATTCGCGGTCATCGCCATCCCTAAAGCGACCGACACTCAACCGGAACCCCAGCCGTCATCCACCCCGCCCGCTGATATATCCGGTCACTGGGCTAAAGACAGCATTGTAAAATTGATCGATGCCGGAGTCATGGGCGGTTATCCGGACGGCAGTTTCCAGCCCGATAAAACCGTTACCCGGGCCGAATTCACCGCCATGCTGGTCAAAGCCTTGAAGCTCGACCCCAAGGACGGACCGGCCTTTACAGATACCACCGCCCACTGGGCCAAGGAGAGCGTCGGCACCGCCGCCGCCCACGGTCTGGTCAGCGGCTATGACCAAAATACTTTCGGCCCCGACGACAGGATCACCCGGGAGCAGGCCGCAAGTATCGTCGCCTGGGCCGCCGGTCTGCAAGCAGGAGAAGAACCCCTGAACTTTAGCGACGCCCGGCAGGTTTCCCCCTGGGCCCTGTCCAGCGTGGCCGCCACGATAAACAACGCCTACCTGAGCGGCTACCCCGACAACAGCTTCCGGCCCCGGGACTACACCAGCCGCGCCGAGGCCGCGACGATTATCGCCAAATTGTTGTAGAGGACATATTCAGCCTCAACGCGGCAGAGGCCAAACCCCAATTGAACAATTAAAATCATTGAAGCTTGCATCAGCTTTAGGTGCAAGCTTCTTTCTGCCCTACATCCCCAATATGATATATATCTGCTGATGCAACAGGCTGTCATTTATATTTACAGGTGCTGGTTGAGAGATTGATATACGTTTTAATTCTCATGCCTAATGGGTAAAAATAAACTCTGCTGGAAATAAAAGCAATCAATAACAAAGACTATTCAAATAAGCTTATGCTTACTTAAACCGTCTCTTATTATGTAGATACAGATTTGGTTAAGCTCGGGGTTTAAATCCGGGCTTTTTCCAATTAAAAGAAAAATCGAACCCAAATAGAACGACACTACAATTTACTCTTTTTATGATTAGAAATAAGTCTAAGTTTGGGTAAATACGTGTCATATTTGTCGTAATTTAACGGCAGGATTATACATCCGCCAGAAAGAATTAAATGAAACTACATAAATGTTAATGGTTGGACAAATAACCAGTATTAATCTCAAGGGCCATAAACTAGAGCTATCAATTTTAATGACACAGGAGGGTTATTTGGGTGCACATTTACAAATGTTTTCAAATCGCATTGCTGACATTAATCATGGGCATTGGTATCAACGCCTTTGATTGCTCAAAGGCTTATGCATTTTCTGGGAGCGGCAGTGGTACGGTTACGGATCCCTATCATATAACAACGGCGCAGCAGTTAGATGAGATTCGCAACGATCTGGGCGCATCTTATCAATTGGCTAATGACATTGATTTATCCGCTTACCAATCGGGAGAAGGCTGGGTGCCGATCGGCGACTGGGATAATAGCTTTACTGGCTCGCTCGACGGGGCGGGTCATAAGGTTACGGGTCTTACAATAGATAGCTCAAGGCAATTATCGGGACTATTTGGGTATTGTTACGGTGCCGCTTTAAGTAATTTAACCATTGAATCATCTTACATTTCTACATATGCTTATGCCGGATTATTAACTGGAATGGCAGAAAATGCAACGATAAGTGATTGTCATATTACCGATTGCCATCTGATTGGCAATGCCCAATCTGAGGAGTGCATGCTGGGCGGGATGGCAGGGAATCTGTATAGATGCGATGTCAGTGAATGTTCGGTTGAATCTACGGATATCGAATTTAATATTTCTACATCCTTTTATACGGTAGGAGCACTCCTGGGATTTGTACGGGAAACGACGATTACTGATTGTCAAATAGTGAACTGTAGTGTAACGAATAGCATCGGCTCTATTGAATGCTTTGCAGGAGGGTTGGCGGGACAACTTCTTGATGGATGCATTGTCAACGGCTGTTCGGTTGAATCCACGACCATCGAAGGGTTCTATGTGGGCGGATTAGTCGGATTTGGCCAAGATTTAACCCTGCTGCAATGCTATGCCAATGCAAGCATAAGCGGCGTGAGCCTGGGAGGATTGGCATGTGCCCTTTCCGGCGCTGCAGGACACCCGACCAATGTATCGGAATGCTATTCGGCCGGAACGATTAGTATGACCAGCCCCGGTATTTCAGGCGGGTTCGTTGCCTGGCTGCTGAACGATGCAATATCAGTCAGCAATTGCTTCTCAACCAGTAATATTTCTCCAGCCGCATATCAGCAAGCCGGCGGATTTGCGGGATTTACTGATAATCAACCTGCTATCACGGTTGAAAAATGTTACTCTATCGGTCAGGTCCCCGGTTCAGGCCCTTCCTATAATGGATTTGGCGAGGTAGGAAACAATTGTTACTGGGACACTGTGACTTCCAATACTACTCAATCCCAGGCTGGAACGGGTAAAGTCACTGCAGAAATGTTACAGCAGGCCACATTTAGCGGATGGGATTTTAGTAATATGTGGCAAATAGAAGAAGGAGTAACTTATCCTTACCTGAAGAGTCTTCCCCAACCATCAACAACTCCACCGACTATAACTGCAATTAGCGTTATACCGGAATCAGTAAGCATACAGCCGGGTAATGACAAACAACTCCAGGTAATGGCTGATCTGTCGGATGGAAGTTCAGTGGATATTACCGATGAGGCAAGCTATACATCTGAAAATGAGAGTATCGCTACTGTGAACTCTAACGGCTTAGTATCAGCGGTTGCCATAGGCACATCAGTGATTACAATAGCTTACAATAGCCTCCAATGCATAGCAACTGTAACGGTAAGCGAACTTGGAACACCAGAGAATCCCTATATGATTACCACACCACAGCAGTTGGATGAAATTCGTAATAATATGAGTTCGTGTTACAAGTTGGCCAATGACATAGATTTATCCTCCTATCAGGCAGGAGAAGCCTGGGTGCCGATCGGGTTTCTCTATAGTCTTGATGGTATCGAGGATATAGATGATATATATAGCGTGGCATTTACGGGTTCCCTTGATGGAGACGGACATAAAATCACCGGTTTAAAAATAAACATATCCTCCGAAAGTCAAATAGAATACCCGATTATGGGTTTATTCGGGATTTGTTCCGGGGCGGAAATTAAAAACCTGGTCATAGAAGCTCCGAACATAACCATCTTTAAATATGGCAATGCGGGAGCATTGATTGGCGCAGCTAAAGAAACTGATATTGTCAATTGCCAAATTATCGGAGGAACGGTCAATTGCCCAAGTTTGGGAGGCGGGTTGGCTGGAACCCTGTCGGAGTGTAATATTACCGGTTGCTCCGTAGTCGGTACAAATGTTGAAGGTTTTGAACAAGCCGGAGGTCTGGTAGGGGAGTGTAAAAATTGTTCAATGTCAAAATCTTATGCAAATGCAGTCGTACGAGGGATGTTTTCCGGAGGTTTGATAGGATATGTTTGGGATAATCCCAACGGCTCGACAATATCGGAATGCTATTCTAGTGGAACGGTTAGCTCACTAGGCATCGAAGGCGATTGCGCCGGAGGGCTGGCTGGCGTTTTGAATGGACCTTGTACGATCTCCAACTGTTTTTCTACCAGTAGTGTTTATTGCAACGGGCAACTTGGCGGCGGCTTCATAGGCGGGTGGTATGATAATGGCTCTGTAGAGACCAATCCCGAAGTAGTAAACAGTTATTCTACCGGTCATTTATATGGAATCGGAGCTTCGTACAACGGTTTTGCATCCGTGACAAATAATAATAATTGTTACTGGAATGTTCAGACTTCCGGGACAACTCACTCAGAAGCGAGTTCAGGGAAGATGAATCAGGATATGGTAAAGCAGGCTGCCTTTGATGGTTGGAACTTTACGGATATCTGGCAGATTGACGAAAACTTGACCTACCCGTATCTGAAGAACCTGCCTAAACCAGCGGAAGTAACGGCTCCCATTCTTCCAAACCTTGTTAGTATTTCAGCCAGCCCTGAAGAGATCGACCTGGAAACCGGGCAAAGTCAACAACTAACCATTATGGCCCTCATGTCAGATGAGAGTACTATGGATATTACAGAAATAGTCTCCTACGCGTCCAACCATCCAGAGATAGCCAGTGTGGATCAAAGCGGGCTGATTTCAATATTGGCAGAGGGAGCGGCCATAATAACCGCCAATTACAGCGACAAACAAGTCAGCGTTAGTGTAAACGGGATTCCGGTATCTGGCGTATCTCTGAACCAGACCAGTTTAAACCTTGGAGTAGGCGCTGTTTACGCACTTATAGCCACAATTACTCCCGATAATGCATCCAACCAGAATGTAAGCTGGTCTTCGAGCGACACATCGATAGCTGCTGTAGACGCCAATGGATTGGTAACGGCGGTTGCTGCTGGAAGCGCGGTAATTACCGTAACCACCGAAGACGGCCAAAAAACCGCCACATGCGCCGTATCAATTGGCAATCTGACCTCGGGGACCTATCAATACGATGCGAATAACAAATTGCAAAACATTCAGACCGGCTCTCAAACTGTGACATATCAGTATGACGCCAATGGAAACTTGATTAGCCGGCAGTTCGGATGACCATAGCTTGATGCCTTAGAAACACATATACAGAAATCGGAGGGATTATTTTGAAAAAAATGTTATCGGTTATTTTGACCATTGGATTTCTTATCTGTTTAATGCCTGCTCCGGTATTTGCGTTCAAGTCGGATAATAAGCAATCAAATAGCTCCTATACGGATAAGGCACATCAAAATGCATCAAAGCCTAAAAGTGTTATCGATGCGTCCCTAAAACTCAAGCAAAGTACACAGCTGGTAAAATCCCGTTTTGAAATGGTAAAACAAAAGCAAAAGATTCAGAAGAAAAACGCTGAACAAAATGAACAGCAATCCATAAATAATGATTCAAAGAATCTCGAGAAACCAAAAACTGAAAAATCAAAGTCTATCTTTCAAATAAATCACTCGGCTTCAAAAACAAAGCCGCTATCGTAGATAAAACATAGGTCAAAAAATTATTTTTTCGTAAACCGTTGGGGAGGGCAATATTTTGAAAAAGACACTTTCAATATTAATGGTATTAGGATTGTTATTAGGGGGGATACCTGCCCCGGTTTTGGCCTTGCCTTCTGAAAACGGCAGCGTAAATATGGCAAATACAGACAATATCAATACAAATAAGCCAGCATTGCCGGTAAGTAATGAAAAGAAGAAACAGGATAATACAACGATCATTGAAGAACAGCCAATAGTTCGAGAATCATCTCCGCTGCCTCCATTGCCGGGAGAAATGCTGGTTGAGCCCAAATCAGCCGGGGCTATCGGCATCGATGAAAATCAAAAAAGTTTAGCCCTTGACGGCCAGGTTGACATCCCGATATTGGTGTCCGAAGTTGAAAATCTTGACTCGCTTTTTTACGGCGGGGCGGCAAATTATCAAGAGGTAAAGACTAATGTTATAGCGGCCACCAAGGAAAGGCAGGCCATTGCTGCTAAGGGCGGCCGGCAATGGGACAAAGAGTCCTGGGCAACATCAGACGAAGCAATAGATGACTCAACTAATACAATTCTTACCGAAGAAGAGCTGGAGCAAGCTAAACAAGATAGAATGCAATATGAGGGAAGCTCTGATCGCGGCAGTATTCCGAACGTGGATAATGCTAACAAAGACGACGCGCAGGATGAAACCGGTGATTCAATCGGTAAAGAGTCCGCTTCAACTGGCATTACTGACAGCAGCAGCCCGGTGTCAACTTCGAGCGAGAATGATCAGCCGGCAACCAATACCGGCGAAGAGATGCAAACGCAAGCCGTGCTTCCTCCAGGTGTGCCGGAGCAAGAAGATGATCCGCTATATAAAAAGAATGATAACCAGGAAACGGATAATAAGCAAAGCGACGATCCGTCTATAGAATCCGCAGAAGAAACCCCAAGCTCTGATCCGGCATCAAATCATAGCATCCGGCAGCAATCGGATGAGCCCTCCACGAACAATGACGAAGGCGATAACGCAAATAAAGCCCAGGAAAAACAAGACAACCAGACTCCGGCGCCTAAAATAAACGAGGATACAGTCCAAGATAGCAACGAATCCAAAGAAAATGAAATTGATCAGACTCAGGCATCCACATCTTCTGAGACGGATACAACAACAGAACAAGAAACGTTGCTTGAGGAGAATGATACTGATACGGGCAACTCTGAAGAATCTGAAATGGCCATGCAAACCATGTCCAGTTGGTATGATTACAACAACCTGATTGGCCCAACCGCGTATAACAACCTCAATCAACAGCAATATTCAGTTTTCAAAGATAACGATGAAATTATTTCACCAAAGACTGGAGACCTCATCCTCAAAGCCACGGATCTCAATTTACCGGGCAGAAATGGACTGGACTTAAAAATAAGCCGCATATTTGAGAGCAATCAGGCCTTAGCAGGTGACCGGCTTGCCGACGGAAACAACAATCCCTTTACAGATTACACAACGTATTATATGGAAAGACATGCGATTGGGAGCGGATGGACCTGGGGGTTCCCATATGTGGAGGTTAGAGGGGACGGCTCGAATAAACAACTATATTATCACGATGGACAGGGCGCTACGTACCGGATCAACTTTTCTGGAAATACCCATGGAACCAATCTGGAAAACTATGAACTGGGCGATATCGTCTTTCAGGAAGATGCAGGCACTTTTGCCAACAGTCAGAATTATACCTCCAAATACGTTCTGATCCAATCAGACAAAACCAGGCAGTATTTTGATCAAGAGGGGAATCTTTTAGGGGTAACCGATCGTTTTGGCAATAAGATCGATTTTAAATACACTCATATTCCGACCAGTATTCGAACCCCCAATTATCACTTTAAATATCCGGAAAACCTTGATGTGTGGACCAAAAAGGATATCAACGGGCAAACCTGCTTTGCATATGACAATACCTCCGGACTTTATGACCCTCCGTCACTTAAGTTTACTGCTCCTTATGGATGTCCATATGCGGAATCGAACAGTATTTTAGTACCGGTTCATCCTAATTCCTGGTATTACTTGAAAGGCTTTATAAGCAATCAAGTTGGGTCAGGAAAATCCGGTTTAGCCTATCGAGTATTTGATGAAAATGGTAATTTACTATATAACCAGGTCAAGTGGGCCCCCCAGCAAGGTGCGCATGTTTGGTATCCTGCGGAACTGGCGATATATACTTCAACCAATGACCGATATATTCAGCTTTGTTTCGTGCAAGAAAGTGAAGGCGGTTATATATCCGGGCAGTCAAGGCTTGATAATGTTCGCTTCAGCTACATGCCTAACGTTATATCTAAAATAACGGATACAATCGGACGCCAGGTCGATTTTCAATACACGGGAATTGGTGCGGATTTAGTAGACATTAGCGCATCTCCCGGAAATATCACCTTGAACGTTAAGGACCCTTCAGCAAGCAAGAACTACAGTATAACCTATAACCGCAGTCGGTACGATTTCGCAGATCAAAGGGGTCCAATTGGCGGGCAATGGATAGATTGGAGGATGCTCTACCAGCTTGCATCGGTAAATAATGGGGATCAGACAACGACCTACTCATATATTACTTATGCCCAACCGTTTTCTTATATCAATTGGAAAAACGGTTTAGGTTATAACGGCTTCGCGATGCAAACGAAACTCACAGAAGTTCAATATAACAATACGAAAGTAAAATACACCTATGGACCGACTACAAAACATCTGGGTACGGACGGATACTACCAAATTGAACGAATAACCGAGCGCTCTGAACAGCCCAACGGTACGACCAACACGGATTACCATAGGACATATACCTATGGAGGTCTATACAACGGAGCTGCCTATAACAATGAGACGGGATATACTACTGCAAGTAAAGAATTAGATAAATCAAAAGATCCGGCCTACCAATTTACCATGAACATGCAGCAGGACAACGGCTTACAAATCAGTCAGGTAAACAAGGGCGGGGTGGACTATTCGAATACCAAAACCAATACATCGTCAGGCGAAACTGAAAAGACAAGCTATGAGCAATATGATACGGCTTACCCCAGATTGCCGGCCAAGGTTAAATATGAACAGACCAACTCCCAGGGCGCTACTACCCTTTACAAAGGGAATACCTACAACGCCTGGGGAGGACTCGC
>Ga0228535_1001107_pt1 | contig 49792 bp, 43 predicted proteins | sample SJ1metagenome_FD_168457 | JGI IMG/M metagenome (GOLD analysis project Ga0228535, IMG submission 168457) | Enriched culture of PCE-dechlorinating microbial communities from Ithaca, New York, USA - SJ1 | ecosystem: Engineered > Modeled > Simulated communities (microbial... > Unclassified | place... | reverse complement strand
TAATTCCATAGTCTGATTTTTCACTTTTTGAGATATGCTCAAAAGGCTTATTAAAATTACTCTTTTTTAACCTAAAGAACTATCAAGCATTTCTAAATTTAACTGTTTACATTTCTTAGCTGGACTTTTAGAATGGCTTGGATATGCAAATATATGCATTGTTATTTTTATATGAAATATATACCCGCATTGACACGAATGATAGATTTAATTGCTGACAATAAGAGGTTCCATTGTCATAATAATGTAAGATACAGCCTATCGAAGAATGGGTATCTTATATTCATAGCAGTAATAAACTTAAAGCTTGAAAATTTTTAATGAAAAGTGGGTGGGACTTATGAATGCTTTTACAAGATCGATATCTCAGATATTAGAAGGTGCGGCAAAATCCTTTCAGACATTTCCTGCCGCCATGGCCAGCGCCCTGGCCTTCGCAATAGTCACAATGATAAGGATACAGCTCGACTGGCCGGAGCAGGAGGCCTACAACTTCCTTTTCAACTGCCTGCATCTATCCTTTGCTCTAGGCGCAATATTCAGCCTCACGGCTATTACAGCAGCCCGGAGCAGGGTCAATGATGCAAAGTCATTCATGAACGCCAATATACTTGGTGCAGCTGTAGTGGTCGTGACCTTCCTACTGCTCTATTTCTTTGGGGGAACAGACCCATCACTTGACTCTGCCCGAATAGCAAGAGTGACGGCTATAGCGGCGGCACGCGTTAGCGCGGCGATGCTTATAAGTATGCTCGCTTTCATAGTGTTGGCAAGCTATCCAAAGGACCAGTCTGATTTTGCCAGATCATTTTTCATGACGCACAAGGCTTTTTTCATAGCCCTCATTTACGGGGGAGTTATGGAGAGTGGCGGCGCAGGAGTGGCAGGTGCGGTCCAGGGGCTTTTGTACAGGGGAATGAGCGAGAAGGTCTACATGTATATAGCTACGATTGCCGGATTTTTGGCCTATGCAATTTTCTTGGGGTATTTCCCCGACTTCCGCAAGGGTGCCGTTGACGAAAAACGCGAAATGGCTCAGAAACAGCCAAGATTTATCGAAATTCTGTTTGAGTATATAATGATACCAATAGCCCTCGCCCTTACCGTAGTGCTCTTGATATGGTCGGGAAAAACACTGATTACAGGCGAGAATGTAGCCTTCTTTAGGCTATCGGGCATAGCCACAAGCTACGCCTTCATAGGAATATGGCTTCACATCATGGTTACACACAGCGAATCGGGTCTAGCCAGGTTCTACCGCAATGTGTTCCCTTTCACAGCGCTAGTTATATTGGGCTTCGAGGCCAGGGCCCTGCTAATACAGCTTGGAAAATCAGGGCTTAAGATACCGGAGTACTCGTTTACGCTCCTTTGGATATTATTTGTAACTGCCGCAATACTCCTGATAATAAAAAAAGCAAAAGCCCATACGGCCATAGTGGCTATCACATGCGCGCTAGCCTTCTTTTCGGTGCTTCCTATAGTTGGATATCATGCGCTCCCGGTTACAGCTCAGGTAAACCGTCTTGAAAAGCTGCTGACTGCAGAGAACATACTCCAAGGCGACAAGCTTGTGCCGGCCGCCGCAGAACCGGAAAGGAAGGCCCGGGAAGCCATCACGGACGCAGTAAGCTTTCTTGCATATGCCCAGGATGCCAAGCTGCCTGCTTGGTTTGATAAACGCCTTAACGAAAGCAACGTTTTCAGAGAAAGGCTGGGCTTCGAGCAGACATGGCCTGAGCCCGAGGAAGAGCCGGGCGGATATATGGGAATACACCTGTGGCTGCCACAAGGAGCGTTTGATGTAGGCGACTATCGCTGGGCAGTAAACCTCCAGGGAGAAAAAACAAACACTCCTGTTACTGTAAAGGGAGAGAAGGGCACATACACCATAAGCTGGAATATGCAGCCTCAGGCCGATGTGCCGACGCTCAGGATAGAGCTGGACAAGAGAGTAATACTTGAGAAGGATATGAATGAATATTTTGACAGGATAACCGAGAAATATCCTCCAGGCCAAGCGCCTCCTAAGGAAGCCACGCTCGAGGACATGAGCCTGGAGCTAGAAAGCCCTGAAATCAAGGTTCTCCTTGTATTCAACACAGTGGATATAAATATAGACCCGCAAAATGACAACATCAGCTACTGGACAGACCTAAGAACTATGTATATCAGTGAAAAGCCTTAGCATGCAAAGGGTACAGCATAAATCAACTGCATAAGAGATAAGACATATAAGCAGAGCCCGGCGTGATATTCGACAGGCTCTGCTGTTTTATGGGTTGCGGCAAAGTCCACTTGAAGTCAGTAGCATTAAAAACGCAAGCAGGACTCATTAGCCTAGCGCTTGACATTGTAATTATGATAAACTAGTAATCAGTGGAAGCTCTTTGAGTAAAACCTGGATTAGAGATTATTAGTGAAAATGACACCATGGGAGAATTTTACATATGAAAAGGATGATTTTGACTATTTTAATGAGCGCCTTTCTTTTGGGGGGCTGCACCAGCGGAGATGCCTCAAGTGCAGTTGAGGAAAAGAAAGCTCCGAAGGACCTAAAGGCAAGCATCGATTTGAATTTGAAGCCCAATGAAGCAGGAAAAATAATGGTACTCATGTATCACAACATAGGCAGCGAGGAGGGTGAATGGACCAGGACTCCAGAGAATTTCATTAAGGATTTGAACGTTCTCTACGAAAAAGGCTACAGGCCAATAAGCCTTCAGGACTACGTCGCCGGCAACATAACGACAGACCAGGGCTTCACCCCTGTAGTAATAACATTCGATGACGGGAACAAGAACAACTTTGAATATCTGGAAAACAAAGACATAAGCCCGGTATCTGCAGTGGGGCTGCTTGAGGAATTCCACAGGACCCACAAGGATTTCCCACTGGAGGCGACGTTCTTTATTAACGGAAGAATTCCCTTCAAGCAAAGCGGCCTTGAAAGAGAAAAACTCGAGTACATAATAGATAGCGGCATGGACATAGGCAACCACACAAGAGACCACATGAACCTTAAAGGCGCTACTGGTGAAGAGATTCAGGAGCAGATAGGCGCCCAGGCTCAATATTTGGAGAGTTTGCTCGGCGAAAAGGCATATGAGGTAAACACTTTGGCGCTTCCATTCGGCGCAAGGCCAAAGGACGAGCCTCTGAACGGATTTCTCTCGTCAGGAAGCTTCAATGGGACTGACTACGAGAATATAGCCGTGCTAAACGTGGGGTGGCATCCAGGGAAATCACCTTACAGCACGGAATTCAATCCTGCAAGTATTCCCAGGGTAAGGGCCAGCGAAACCAAGGTGGACAATGTGGGGCTTTATAATTACCTGGACTATTTTGATAAAAATCCTGGCGAGAGGTTCATAAGCGACGGTGTTGTCGAAATAGTTACAGTGCCGGAGGAAAAAAAGGAATCACTAAGCTTGTCTGGGGACAGAGAATTGTACATATACAATCAAAAATAACATTTAAAGGGTGACATGATGAAAAAAAATAAGCTGATGAAGATGACCATACTTATGTTTGCTATAGCCTCTTGTCTTATGGTTCAAGGGTGCTCTCCCAATGACGCTGTAAAGATAATGATTAAAACCGAGGAGAAAAAATTCGAGGATTTGCCGGAAAGGGAAAAGGAAGAGCTGACCAAGGAAAGAGAAGCGCTGGAGACCAAGCGAAAAGCCGAGCTTGGTGAATTATATGTTCCGCTTCCGCCTCTAGGGCAGGAGCGTGAGGTCAAGACTGTAAAGGCCAGGGCCCTCTATCTCACGTCGAATGTGGCGGGCTTTGGATTTGACGAAGGCAACATCGACTATTATGCAAACTACATAAAGGCTATAAGCGGGGAGTCCGGCCAGCCGGCAGACACAAGCCGCCTTACTGAAATCAACAAGCTGGAAAAGGCCCTGGCAATATGCAAAAGCACCGAGGTCAACGCTCTTGTAATAGACATTAAAAACGACCACGGAACCGTTACATGGAACAGCGACATAGGGCTTGTGAATCAGATAGGGTCAAACCAGGGAGCAGCACTTAAAGACTATTCAAAGCTCATGGACTACCTAGAGAAAAACGACATATACACAATTGCAAGGGTGGTGGCCTTCAAGGATCCGTATTTTGCCCAGACCAAGAGCGAGCATGCCATACAGCTCAAATCCGGGGGAGCCTACAAGGACAGATCAGGCAATTTCTGGGTCAATCCTTTTGACGAGTATGTGTGGAAATATGTTGTGGCGGTTTCCCAGGAGGCGGCGCTAAGAGGCTTCGACGAGATACAGTTTGACTATGTGCGCTTCCCAGACGGAGCCAGCTACTACAATCCTATAACGGAGTTCCCGGGCAGGAATGACAGGGACAAGGACGAGGGTATAGAGCAGTTTCTAAAGTATGCCAGCAAGGAGCTTGAGCCCTACAATGTGCATGTGGCGGCTGACGTGTTCGGCTTCATCACCCATTCCTGGGACGACAAGCCAGAGGATATAGGCCAGACCTGGAGAAAAATAGCCAACCAGTCCGACTACATCTGCCCTATGATATATCCAAGCCACTACGGACCGGGCGTGTACGGCTTTGCCGTACCGGACCAGCACCCCTACGAGGTTCTCCAGCTGTCGCTGCTTGAAGCCATAGAAAGAAACGCCGCTCAGAAGCAGCCGGCAGTGATAAGGCCTTGGATACAGGGCTTCACAGCATCCTGGGTAAGAGGCTATTTGAGCTACACGCCAAAGGCCATTTCCGACCAGATAGTTGCAGGCATGGAGCTTGGTGTGGACGAGTATATAGTGTGGAACGCGGCGTGCAACTACGACCCTATGATCTTCTTCTATCATGATAGAGTAAACCAGGCTTTGAGAAAACCGGGTCAGGACAGATTGCTTAGGACACCGGAGGCGGCTGCCAGAGAATATCTGGAGGCCGAGAAGAAAAAGAACTACAGCAGGCTCTACCTTATGACTCCGATAGACAAAAGAGCTGCTGACTACGACGAATTCGCCGCTCAGATGGGAAAGAGCCCTGTCTCTCTTAAGAGCTATGAGCTTTTAGGCATCACGGAAAAGGGAGAAGGCGAATACGCGGCAAAGGTTAAGGGAGCTTTTGCGATGGCTGACGGAACACAGGAGACCAAGGAAGTGGAGTACAGAATAATCCTTGAGAAGGATATGTACAAGCTTGTGAAGCCGGAATCCAAACAGTAGAAACGAACAAAGTCTGCAGCAAGATTGCAGATAGTTATAAAAACGCAGCTTCCTTTATAATAAGGGGCTGCGTTTTTCATTCCAAAATAGCTATTAATTATCTTACGGATCTAAATCCAATAAGCTCAACATCCTGGGCCATGTGGCCGTTCTTTATAGGCTGCTCGTACATAAGATCTGTGGTAAGGTATTTCTTGTTGTCGTCGGCGAACACAGTGACAACGACAGCATCCTTGCTTTCGAGGATGTCCTGGGCCTTGAGGGCTCCTAGCAGGTTTGCTCCAGAGGAGATGCCCACTCCAAGGCCAAAAACCCTGGCTAGTTTTCTGGCCATGTTAATTGCGTCGCCGTCGTCAACCATTATGATATCGTCAAGCTCGTCGAGCTTAACTATGTCGGGTATGAACTCGTCGCCAATTCCGGCAATCCTGTGGGGACCTACAATCGTGCCTCCTGAAGCCATAGTAGGAGAATTTGCCGGATCAAGCGGGAAAGCCTTGCAGACTGGATATACTTCCTGAAGCGCTTTCTTAAGGCCCATTATCGTTCCGCCTGTGCCTACTCCTGCCACAACGCCATCTGGTGTTTTGCCGAAGCTTTCAAGCTGCGATATAATCTCTCTTCCGGTTGTCATATAGTGGGCCTCAACATTTCCTAGATTCGAGAACTGGCAGGGCAGGAACGCGCCCTCTTCTGCGCCCATTCTGTTGGCCAGTTCTATGGAACCGGTAAAGCCGCCCTCATCCTTTGATACTGAGCGTATAGTCGCGCCCAGGCTCTGTATGAGGTTGACTCGCTCCTGGCTCATCCAGTCAGGCATGAATATGGTAACGGGATTTCCAAGGTAAGCGCCTATAGCAGAGAAAGCGATGCCGGTATTTCCGCTGGTTGCCTCGGCGATTGGAGCCCCCTCCGTTATTAGACCAGTTTCATATGCATGTTTCGTTATATGGAAGGCTATTCTGTCCTTGATGCTGCCTGAATAGTTGTAGTACTCAGCCTTGGCGTATACCTTGCGCTCCTCGCCCTTGTACCTGAGAGATATTTCAAGCATCGGCGTGTTGCCAATCATGGCAGACAGCCCGGCGAATTTTTCAGACATAATTGTGCTTAAAGTCATCAAAGTACCTCCGAAGTTTTATATTTAATAGAAAAATAATTGGCTTGATTTTATCATATATTTTTGTATCAGCGCTGATCCTCGGAGCCCCTGCGTATGACCCTGTATTCTCCGGTTTCAATGTCCAGGTCATATATGCTGAAGTTAGTCTCGATATCGAAGCCTTCATAGTGAACAGCAAGGTTGATGGAGGCAGAGCCCTCATTGCCGCTGACTATGCGGTGGAAAACATACCTTGGCCATACGAGTATTGCACCGCCCTGATATATAAGCTCGCCGTTTTTGTATACGGCGTCTGGAGTAACTGTGAAATTTTCTATTTTTCCATGCTCCGGCGTGTATATCTCCACAAAGCGCGAACCATGTAGCACCAGAAGATTGTCGTCCTGGGAGGTATGCATGTACCAGGGATGCTCAACCATTCCGACAGGGCCGGGAGACTGTGCCGAGCTCTTGTGGAGCACCCTGTCTATAGCGTCAATGCGGGGCAGGATGTCCATAGGGAAAATGTCAAATACAACTCCGGGCGTTCTCCGTAACGGTTCCAGACGGTATACGCTGTAAAGTCCCGGGACATGGTCTATAAGCATACTCATTGAAGCACTCCCTTTCAAGTAGTTATAATATGTATAATTAGTGTATCACAGCTCATTTGCCCATGCAAACATGTGAGGAATAATATTGTAATAGACTTGTCTGCGCAGAATAAATGAAAATTATATTTTCAACAGACAGAGCTTAAATCATCTTTTTCCTATCGGAGAAAAAAATGTAAGGGACACAATTATTGGGTAATAGAAAGACTAAGGAAAATCAAGAGGATTGTCAAAGGTGATATCGATGCTTCGAACAACAAAGGAATATATTCACACAGGAGATCAACGAGGTGTGCGGTCTGTATGAATAGCGGGAGCTTTTGCTTGAAATAAGGAGGTAATTTGTGAAGAACAGCAGTAACAATAATAACGGCAATCAAAAACAAGGATTGAAAACACTGGAAGGCGTTTACGTTCCAACGCTTCTGACAATACTGGGCGTCATAATGTACCTAAGGCTCGGCTGGATAGTGGGAAATGTTGGCCTCTGGGGGACGTTGCTTATAATTGGATTGGCACATATCATAACTGTCTCGACTTCACTTTCAATGTCATCAATGCTGACAAATATAAGAATAGGAGCCGGCGGAGCATATGCAATAATAACACGCTCCCTGGGAATGGAGATGGGAGGTGCAATAGGCATACCATTGTATCTTTCGCAGGCGATTTCGGTGGCCTTTTACATAGCCGGCTTCAGCGAGGTGTGGGTGACATTTTTCCCTAAGCACCCCATGCTGGTAGTGGGGGTAGCCACATGGGCGGTTTTGACAGCTATTTCTATAGCTAGCGCGCGGCTGGCCTTCAGGGTTCAGTATTTCATACTTGGGGCGGTCGTGTTGTCTGTAGCCTCTTTTTTGACCGGTCCAAGCCTTAATCCAGGCCCTTTGGTCCTCACAGGGACAATGCCTGAAGCTGGCTTCTGGGAGACCTTCGCCATATTCTTCCCCGCAGTCACAGGCATACTTACTGGAGCCACCATGTCGGGAGATTTGGCGAATCCAAGAAAGAGCATAATACAGGGAACCCTTGCGGCCATAGGAACCGGACTTGTTACATATATAATTCTTGCGGTCTGGTTTGCCAGGCAGGCCACACAGGAGCTTCTCCTGCAGGATACGTCAATAATTATGAGCCTTGCAAGCTATAAGCCGCTGATAGTGGCTGGAATAATGGGGGCGGTGCTTTCCTCGGCCCTCTCGACGTTGGTCAGCGCTCCGAGGACGCTGTCGGCATTGGCGGAAAACAGAATAATTCCACTGTCAAAAATATTTTCAAAGAAAAATGCCAAGGGCGAGCCTATAAATGCTATAGTCTTCTCGTCGGTCATTTCTCTGGCGGTAATAATGCTTGGAAGCCTGGACAGTCTGGCACAGCTGCTTACGATGTTTTTTCTCACCACCTATCTGATGATAAATCTTGTAGTGCTCATAGAGCAAGGCACAGGCATAATAAGCTTCAGACCCACTATGGCCATGTCTATTCTTGTGCCTATAATCGGAAGCTTGGGTTGCCTGCTTGTTATGCTGCTTATAAACCCAGTATTTACAGGCGTTACGCTTGCAATAGTGACTGGCATATATTCAATCCTTAAGCGGAAGAATCTCACATCCCCCTGGGGTGACGTGCGCGGAAGTGTATTCGTAGCCATAACAGAGTGGGCGGCTCAAAAGATAATGAGAACACCCTACCATCCCAGGCTGTGGAAGCCAGCAGTAGCTGTGCCGGTCGAGTCGCCGGAGGACTTCAGGCGGATATCCCGCTTTATAAGAAATCTTCTATACAGCTCCGGACGCCTGTACTACATGACTGTGTATCAAGAACCGAAAATGGATGAAAAGCACAGGAAGCATATTGACGAGGCCCTTGAGCCCCTCAAAGAGGAGGGGATATTCGCCCAGAAGGTCTTGGTAAGGTCGGATGACTTCGGAAGAATGCTGGTTCAGGCACTGCAGTGCCTTGAAAACAACTTCCTTCCGCCTAATGCAGTGCTCTTTACTGTAAGCGAGGATCCTGAAAAGAGGGAACGGATGAAGGAGATTCTTGAAGCCCTGAGAGAGATTAACATAGCTGTAATGTGCCTGTGGCTTCATCCCAAATACAACCTGGGCTCTGAAAGGACAATTAACATATGGCTCAGGGACAGGAGTCCAAACAATGACCTAGCGGTACTCAGCGCATTAAAGCTGGCGGAGAATCTCGGTGCAGAGCTCAGGTTGTGCAGGGTCATAGGCCATAGAAGCCACATGGCAAAGGTCGAAGTTGAGCTAAGCGGCTTCATAGAGGAGGCAAGGCTCCCAAGAAACACTCAAATTAAGGTTTTCACTGGAGATTTCTACCGCCATATAGAGGAGGAGACTGCGGATCTTAGCATTGTGGGCATGCCTACAAAATATGAGCATATGATCAGGATGATTGACGCGGCGCCGGGAAGCATTCTATTTGTGGCCTCGGGCGGATTGGAGAGCCTGCTGGCTTAAAAATATATATTTTACAGAATTTTCTGAATGAATTATAATATATAAAACAGATAAAATGGGGGTTAGCACATGAGCTTCAAGTATATTGCAAAGATACCGACTGCAGACGAGATAAAGGCTTTGATACCGCTAGACAGCAAGCTGGCGCAGTTGAAGGCCGAAAGGGACAGTCAGATAAAGAGGATATTCACAGGGGAAAGCGACAAGTTCCTGCTCGTTATTGGACCTTGCTCGGCTGATATCGACGACACGGTGTGCGAATACGTGTCAAGACTTGCTAAGATTCAGGAAAAGGTTCAGGACAAGATAGTCATAGTCCCAAGGATATACACAAACAAGCCAAGGACAACGGGCGAGGGTTACAAGGGGATGATGCACCAGCCAGACCTCAACGAGGAGCCCAATGTTTTGGAGGGAATAAAAGCTATAAGAAAGCTGCACATGAGAATCATCAGCGAAACAGGACTTTCAGGAGCCGATGAGATGCTCTATCCCAACAATGACCCGTATGTATGCGACCTTCTAAGCTACGTTGCGGTGGGGGCGCGCTCCGTGGAAAACCAGCAGCACAGGATAACTGCGAGCGGTCTTGACATCCCTGTTGGAATGAAGAACCCAACAAGCGGGGACATAAGCGTAATGCTCAACTCTATAAAGGCAACTCAGATGCCTCACAGATTCATATACGACCAGCACGAGGTTGAAACCTCGGGAAATCCGCTTTCTCATGCAATACTAAGGGGAGCAGTCAACAGGTACGGCAAGAACATACCTAACTACCATTACGAGGACCTCCATCAACTTGCAGAGGACTATGCCAAGAGAGAGCTTCTCAATCCCGCAGTAATTGTTGATACAAGCCATGCCAATTCTATGAAAAGATATGAGGAGCAGCCGAGGATAGCACATGAAGTATTGTGGAGCAAAAAGAATTCGCAGACATTAGACAAGCTTGTAAAAGGCCTAATGATAGAAAGCTATCTCTATGACGGAAGGCAGGACAGCCTTATAGTTCCCGGAAAATCAATAACAGATGCATGCATAGGCTGGAAGAAGACCGAAAAGCTAATATATCAAATAGCCGATATGCTCTAAAAAACATCAAGTCTCCGCTAAATCTAAATGGCGGGGACTTTTTTAGTTGAGCAAAGCAAATATAATATTACAAAATGCAGCCAAATGGGTAATATATGAACAAGATATTACGAAGCTTTGGACAGAGGAGGAGATGTCATGCGCAATAAAAGCTCATCGATAATAAAAATCATGACGGCAGCCACGTTCCTGATAATGATAGCGGTAAACGCTATGGCCAACATACTGCCAATAAACGGGGTGAGCACCGGACAGGTATCAGACGCTTACCAGAACCTTTTCGCACCTGCAGGCCTTACGTTCTCAATTTGGGGCCTCATATACCTTTTGCTGGCGGGATACACACTTTACCATGTAGGACTGTTTCAGGGCGGTGAAGGCGCAGAAAGCAGGGGGTTGCTGCGCAAAACGGGGATATTATTCTCGATTTCATCGCTAGCCAATGCGGCATGGATTTTCTCGTGGCACTACGACCTCATACCGCTTACGATGCTGCTTATGGTTGTTATACTAGTTTGTCTTATATTGATAAACCAAGCCGTAGGGAGCGCCAGGCTTTCAGTGCGCGAGAAAATACTAGTAAGGCTGCCCTTCAGCGTGTATTTCGGCTGGATCACTGTGGCCACTATAGCCAACGCCACGGTGCTTCTTGTAAGCCTTGGCTGGAAAGGCTTTGGCCTCTCAGAGCAGACCTGGGCAATAATCATAATAGCAATCGGCATGCTCATAGGAGCAGCAACTGCTATAAGAAACAGGGACATAGCCTACGGACTAGTAATAATATGGGCGTATGCCGGCATATACATAAAGCACACTTCGGAAAGCGGCTTTTCAGGCCAGTATCCGATAGTTATATATACCGTGGTTGTATGTATAGCAGCTCTGCTGGCTGCGCTGGTGTATATTATGTTTTCTGGCGGGCGCAGGACTGGCGGCAGGAGGGTCAATAGCTTGAACTTTTACTCAACATCAGGAAACATGCGTGTGGAAAGCAGGCCGAAATCGAAAAAGCTGTTACTATGGGCAGCAATCATTGCCGCTGCAGCAGCTGGGGCATACATCATACCCAGGTTTGCAGGGCCAGAGCCTGCGCAGGAGCCGGCATACTGGCCGACACAGGGCTGGATGAGCAGCACACCTGAGGAACAGGGCATTGATTCAGCCAAGCTTGCGGAAGGTCTGCAGACAATTCGGGAAAAGGACATCGACATCCACAGCCTGCTTATAATAAGAAACGGAAAGGTGGTAGTTGATGCCAGTTTCTATCCTTACGACGGCAAGACTCCCCACAACATGGCCTCTGTTACAAAAAGCGTCACCACAACTCTTGCGGCTATAGCCGCAGAGCAGGGAAAACTGGAGCTTGATCAACCTATGGTTTCGTTTTTCCCGAGTGAGAGCATAACCAATAGAGACGAGTTAATGGACCGCATTACGGTAAGGCATCTGGCAAGCATGACGTCGGGCCTTGAATCCATGGGATTTGAGCAGGACGAGGGAACGCTCAAAGCGATGATGCAAAGCGAGGACTGGATGAAGTTCGCCCTCGACCGCAAGGTGGTCAGCGAGCCCGGAAGCAAGTTCGTTTATGACAGCCCGGGAATGCACCTGCTTTCCGGCATACTTCAAAGCGCGACGGGCATGAGCGAACTAGAGTTTGCAAAGCAGAACCTCTTTGAGCCTCTTGGCATTAAGGATGTAATATGGCAGGAGGATCCCCAGGGCTATTCAAGAGGCTGGGGCGATTTGTTCATGCATCCAAGGGATGCGGCCAAGCTTGGCTATCTGTGGCTAAACAAGGGAGTCTGGGATGGAGAGCAGATAGTGCCCAAGGAATGGGTCAAGGATTCTGTAAAGACCCAGGTCAAGACAGGCACTGACGATGACTACGGCTATGGCTGGTGGGTAATGCCTCAGGAGGCAACCGGCCCGGAATATGCGGCCGTGGGAAGAGGAGGGCAACGCGTGCAGGTCATACCTGGCCTTGATGCGATTATAGTTACTACAGGAGGAGGCTTCGAAATAGACGATATAATGCCCTTCATAGTGCCTTCGCTGATAGATCCGAGTAAGCCTCTGAAGCCAAATCCTGAGGGCGTTGAGAAGCTGAATGCGGCTATTTCAGAAGTAGTAATGGCGCCATCGCCAGAGCCCGTGCCGCAGTTGCCTGCAATGGCCAGGAGAATTGCCGGCAAGACATACGTATTCGATGCAAACCCAATAGAAATTAAATCCTTCAAATTGGAATTCGACGATTCGGCGGAGGCAGGAATAGAGCTTGCCTTTACTGACGGAAGACCCGCCCAGCTTCAAAAGATAGGCCTCGACGGCGTATACAGATTCTTTAACGGCGAATACGGCCTTCCTGAAGGAATGCGGGGCTACTGGGCGGACGGCGAAACCTTCGTCCTGGAGAGGGACGCGGCTGCAATGAACGACCATGCCACATACGAACTGCATTTCGAGGGCAAAAGCGTAACGCTAAAGGGGCAGGAAACTGCTCACGAGTTTGGAATACAGCTCGAAGGAAAACAAGACTAGATTATAATATTTATATACTACCAAGGGGGATTTTCATGAACTATGTTTTTGTTTCACCAAGCTTCCCGTCAAACTTCAAATACTTTGCTATGCGCCTTAGGGACGAAGGCGTCAATGTACTTGGCATAGGGTCGGATGATTACGACAGTCTGGACTCGGAGCTCAAAGGGGCGCTGACTGAATATTACAGGGTGGACAACATGGAGGACTACGGCCAGATGCTTAGAGCCTGCGGGCATTTCACGCACAAGCACGGCAAGATAGACCGCATTGAGTCGCACAACGAATACTGGCTGGAGCAGGATGCGCGCCTAAGGACGGATTTCAATGTCTTTGGCTTCAAAGCTGCCGACATGGAAAAAATAAAACTCAAGTCCAGGATGAAAGAGGCGTTCAAAAATGCAGGCATACCCGTGGCCAGAGGGCGCGTTGTCAGGAGCATCGAGGAGGCGAGGGAGCTAATAGCTGAGGTGGGCTACCCTGTGTGCGCAAAGCCCGACAACGGCGTAGGAGCCGCCAACACCTACAAGATCAGAAGCGAGGAGGAGCTTGTACATTTCTTCGATACAAAGCCGGATACGGAATACATCATGGAGGAGTTCATAGAGGGAGAAATACACACCTTCGACGGGCTTGTCGATCGTGACGGTGAGACGGTTTTCATGTCGTCCTTTGTATTCGACAAGGGCGTCATGGAGACCGTGAATGAGGACTTGGACATGTTCTATTACAGCCAGAGGGAGATTCCCGAAGATCTAAAAGCGTTCGGGCTTGCTGCCCTGCAGGCGTTCGGACTGCGGGAGAGGTTTTTCCACATAGAGTTCTTCAGGCGAAAGGACGGCAGGCTCGTCGCTCTTGAAATCAACGTGAGGCCTCCGGGAGGGCTTTCCATGGACATGTTCAACTTCGCAAGCGATGCTGACCTCTACAGTCAGTATGCAAGGCTTGTATCAGGCAAAAATGTGGAGCCTGGTTCATCTAAGAATTACTACTGTGCGTATGTCGGCCTCAAGGAGCGCGGGAATATCCGCCACAGCCATTCAATCGAGGAGTCGCTGAATGCCTATGGAAACCTTACAGTACACCACGGCTCCATAGCGTCGATATTTGCTGCCGCTATAGGAGACTACGCAATGATACTCCGCTCACCGGAGTTTGAGCCCATCAAGGAGGCGGCGCGCTTCATAATGGAGAGAGAAATAGACTAGAAATATGCGACAAAAGGGGATGAGTATATGCAGGTAGAGTATCACGAGTTTTACAGCTTCAGGCTCAACAGGATGATGGAGTTCAAAAGCTACGGACATGCAGGAAAACCGATGATAGTATTTCCGTCGTCGGGCGGACGATTTTTCGAATACGAGGATTTCGGCATGATAGACGCCTGCGAGGCTTTCATAGAAAGCGGGCTAATAAGAGTGTATACACCCGACAGCATAGACAATGAGACCTGGTTCAACGAAGGGGCATGGCCGGGAGACAGAGCAAGGAGACACAACGCGTACGATCTGTATATAGTTGAAGAGCTGATGCCATTCATAAGGGCTCACAGCGGTTACTCCGGCAGGATGATAGCAACGGGATGCAGCATGGGAGCATACCACAGCGCCAACTTCTTTTTTCGCCATCCGGACGTGTTCGACACGGTAATAGCTCTCAGCGGAATATACGATGCAAGATTCTTCGTTGGGGAAAGCCTTGGAGATCCGGACGTCTATTTGAACTCGCCGGTGGATTATCTGGCGAATCTGGAGGATTCCAGATATCTCGAGGCCTACAGAAGAGGCAACATAATAATATGCACAGGACAGGGTGACTGGGAGGCCGATTCCGTAAGGGACACAAAGGCGCTGGAAGAAGTACTTAATTCAAAGGGAATCCCCGCATGGGTGGACTACTGGGGATATGATGTCAACCACGACTGGCCCTGGTGGAGAGTCCAGATGCCGTACTTCCTTGGAAAGCTCCATGAACAGGGAAAGCTGTAATAATCCAGAATGCAGAAAGATACTCCTGTGAGGGAATCGACCGGCTGAAGATATATTCTAATTTTGCGTATTGAATAGGCAGGTGAATCCATGGAAAAGACAGCGTTGCACAATTTTTTCGGTAAGGTCAGCGGTTGCGATTTTTCGATAGAATATTGGGATGGAACGTGTGAGAATTACGGCGAGGGTAAACCTGCCTTTAAAATCATACTCAGAGATAAAATATCCGCAGTGAAGCTGTTGAGGGATCCCTCACTGGCCATAGGGGAAGCCTACATGGATGGGCTGATTGACTTTGAAGGCAATCTCCAGCAGATCGTTGAAGCAACCTACAAAATAAACGTTATAGGAAATGAGAGGTTCAGCGGGCTGAGAAAATCATTGACCAGGGTGAATAGATCAACCTCTCTTGCAAATCAAAGGGAAGACGTCACCTATCACTACGATCTGGGGAATGATTTTTACGAGTTGTGGCTGGATGAAACAATGAGCTATTCATGTGCCTATTTTCGTTCGACGGAGTATTCGCTCTATCAGGCACAGCTTCAAAAGCTGGATCATACTCTTAAAAAGCTGCAGTTGTCTCCAGGTGAGACATTGCTGGACATAGGATGTGGCTGGGGAGCTCTTATAATACGCGCTGCGCAGCAATACGGAGTCAAGGCTCTGGGAATAACCTTGAGCGAGGAGCAGTACGCAGTGGCAAAGCGGCGAATTGCCGAGCTGGGGCTGGAATCGCAGGCAGATGTGAGGCTGACGGATTACAGAACACTGGCAGAAAGCGACGGCAGATTCGACAAGATAGTCAGCATTGGAATGGTCGAGCACGTGGGAAGAGCAAACCTGCCCAAGTATATGCAGTCGGTGGACAAGCTCCTTATTCCAGGGGGCATATCACTACTGCACTGCATCACGAGTCAGGTGGAGGAGCCGTGCAACCGGTGGATCAGCAAATATATCTTTCCGGGAGGCTACATTCCTTCAGTTCGAGAGCTGATTTGGCTTCTGCCAGCAAGCGGCTTCCGCTTGCTGGATGCTGAGAGCCTGCGGCTGCATTACGCTAAAACGCTTGAGCATTGGGCTCACAGCTTTGAAAATAACGCGGATCATTTCGCAAAAAAATACGGCGAACGTTTTGTAAGGATGTGGAGACTCTACCTGAATGCATCAGCAGCTTCGTTTGTCGCCGGCGGCCTTGATATCCATCAGATAGTCTTCTCAAAAGGTCTTAACAACGAGCTGCAAATGACAAGGGAGCACTTGTACAGATGATAGGTGAGGTGGAATTATGTCAAAAGCTGCTGAAAAAACAGGTTCTGGGCCAATAGCTTCCGTTGCTATTGAGCAATTCTTCCCCAAGGAACAGCGTATTATACAAGATGACCTGGCATATCGCATACTTCCCTTTGCTGTGAGGTCGTTTTTGAGAATCATAAAGTGGAAGCCACTTCGGGACTGGATAATCTCTTCCAGCGAGAAAAACATACCAGGCGCCTGGATGTGCATACTGGGAAGGAAACGTTATATCGATGAAATGCTGGAAGCTGTAGCCGGCGAAATCGATGCAATAGTCAATCTGGGTGCCGGCTTTGACACGAGGGCTTACAGGCTTCCTTCCCTGAAAAACCTGCCTGTCTGGGAGGTGGACCTTCCGGAAAATATAGGAGCAAAGCAGAAGCAACTGCGCAATATCTTTGGAGATATACCTTCAAATGTGAAGTTGCTTTCAATGGACTTTGACAATGAAAGTCTTGAAGTGGTTCTTAAAGAACATGGATTTTCACCTGAGATGAAGACTTTTTTCATCATGGAAGGCGTCACTCAGTATCTCACGCAAGATGGAATAGGGGCAACCTTTGATTTTCTCTCGAAAGCCTCTTGTGGGAGCAAGCTTGCCTTCACATATGTTCTAAAGGAGTTCATAGACGGTAAGAAAATGTATGGCTGGGAAAAGGGCTACGACAAGTATGTCACTAAGGACAAAATGTGGATTTTTGGGAAGAACAGGGAGGATTGGCCTGATTTCCTGAAGCGGCATGGATGGAGAATAGTTGAGGACATAGGGGCGGATTATTTTCTCGAAAAATACGGCCGTCCCACAGGCAGGAAATTTGCATCCACGGAGGTTGAGCGGACAATATTAGCTGAAAAAGTATAAGGAGTGAAACTAATGTTTGATGATCCTAAAGGCCCCATAGAGCATTATTCGTGGGCTAAATTTATAATATCGGGCGAAGAGCACTCGGGAGACGGCGATTCAAGGATAGGGAAGGGCAAGGACATCATGCTCATAGGTGAAAAAGTCAAGCGATGGAAGGATAGGAAAGGTCACGTTCTGGATCCGTCGATGGTTGAGAAAGCACTGGATTGGGACATAGAGATTCTAGTGATAGGAAACGGCGCGGACGGAGCCCTTATTGTACCTGATGAAGTCATCGAATTCCTCCTTAAAAAAGGCATAGAAAAGGTCATGGTCAGAAAGACCCCCGATGCTTGCAGGATATACAACAAACTCTATCATTCAGGTGAGAAGGTGGCGTTGCTAGCACATGGGACTTGCTAAAAATCCGTCTGAGATTTAAAGCTGTCTTTTGGGTATTTATTATTTATCAAGAAAATAAAAATATATTTGAAAGAGGGGTTTAAACATGGACAATTTTAGGTTAGAGGCAAAGGATTTTATACTCAAAAATGAGTACTTATCCAGAGAAAAAAAGGAAATTTTTTTTGATGCTTTAGGTAAAGAAAAAATTTCATTGGAAAGCCTTGAAAATGAAGTCGTTGAAAAAATAATTCAATTGGAGAATAAAGCTATTGAAAATGAGAATGAAGTTATTGAAAAAATAATTGAGCAGGAGGAAGAAAAAGCCGAAGAAAGAAGAAGAAAAGGAAGCAGTGCGATCTCCAATTATAGGTCACCAGTAGTAAGGACAAATAATGTTGAGGACACGCTTGGATTTGACTCGTGGATACCAAAAATATCAAAAGAGGGAATGGAAGAGGCTAAGGATGAGATAAAAAAATTCATATGTTCTGATTTTGTAGACACAATATATGCTATTAAAGATGCAGGCGTAGACATCTATAATAGAATATTTGGTGAAGTGATGGCGAAGGTGGGGGCTGCAATAATAGCAGGTATTTTTATCCCAGCTAAAATAGTTATGACGCCGCAACTCGCGCTATTGGCGATTATATTTATAACATTTGAATTTGTAGAGAATAAGAGAGAGAAAATCTGTATAGACTAAGCCACTATCTATAAGGGGAGCGAGTTTTAATTTGCTCCCCTTTAGATAGGTCAACAGACAAATATCAATATTTGCTTTGTATAAACAAAGACGGGTCTTTTCTCAACACCAGCAGAGCTTCAACTCTGGGATCGTACGTTGGAGAACAAAGCTTTTCTCTTTACCCTATGAACACAATATACCCAAGGAGATGACAGGAATGAAAAAAATATTAAGCATCCTTCTCATTTTGTTGCTAGCTATATCCATGGCTGCCTGCGGGACTTCAAAAGATAACGAAGGCGACTCCTCAGGGCAAGGCGGCTCGGCCGAACAAAGCGATTCCTCAGGCGCAGGCACCTCCGGAAAAATCAATACTATAACGGAATTGTCAGATGCGCTGGTTGAGACGCAGAAGCAGACAGAGGATATCGTCAACGGTTATGAAGGCATAGCGAGTCTTGACTTGCTTACCCCGCAGCTTAATCTCGCAACAGGTGCTTTTTACGATTTGCTTAACATAGACAATAAGGATGGTCGCCATGAAGGCCAGCTGTTCATGTCAAATCATGACGGATTCATAGAGAAGAAGGGAAGCGTTTCTAATTTTGGTTACGACCATATACTAGATAGGGATGGGTCCCTTGGGGACAAAAAGGGGGATCGTAGCGTTGAAAACGGAGTTTTCGATTCTCAAAAGCAATATTATAAATCCGAGCAATATCTAGAGAGGGAAGGCAAGAAGACCCGCACATCCTATCATGAATTTCAGAGGCTGGCGGACGGAACCTTCTTGATACTCCATTCAACAGGCTATAATTTTGACAGCATGGGAAATCCAAAGAACTACAACAAAATCATATATCTCATAGTAGGAACGGACCGTTATGATTTTGCTGTGGCGGAAGCTGAAATCGGCGCCGATTTCAAACCTGTTTTGATTTCAGACACGGGAGAGATGACGAAAGAGGAAGCAAGGGAGCGCTTTGAATCTTCAGGCTGGACAACTAAAGTGACGGGCGGAATAAAGGACGGCAAGTTGGTGGAGGACTAAAAAGTACCGATGGACAATAATTTGCTGGCTGCAGGAAAAATAGAATCGGATGGAGAGTAATATGATTGATAGAAGCATTAAAAAAACAATAGCATGGCTTTTCGCGGGATTTCTGCTTCTTTTGCTTTTGATAATCGTCAACCAGATCACTCAAATTTCAATAGCATCAACGGTCCTACATCCGACCTTTGGGAGGATAGTGACTATTTCGCTGTCGGCCGTGTTTGCAGTGATATTTCTGGCGCCTGTTGTCGGCTTCATGAAGTTGAGGAAGCCTCTTGAGTTGCCCGACGAAACGGATGAAGCGGCGTGCAGTGAATATCTACAGAAGCTCAAGACGAGGCTTTCGGATAATAAGTACTTATCGGAGGCTGGCTACGTTTTCGATGAAAGCAAGGAGCTCAAGCCTCAGATAGAAGAGGCCCTTGAAATCCTGAACAGAGAGACTGTAAAGGTTATGAACGAGGCGTCTTCCCAGGTTTTTCTGACTACCGCAGTGTCTCAAAACGGAATGCTCGATGGATTCTTCGTACTGGTAAGCCTTTCGAGGCTGGTATGGAGGATAAGCCACATATACAACCAAAGGCCGAATGCCAGGGAGATATATTATCTTTACGCAAATGTGGCTGCCACCGTGCTAATGGCCAGGGAGATAGAGGATCTTGCACTTCTTGACGAGCAACTTGAACCCGTAATCAACTCCTTGATAGGCGGGACGCTGAGTACGATGGTGCCGGGGGCCACTGCTTTCGCAAACCTCGTGATCAATTCTGTGATACAGGGCTCGGCAAATGCGTTTCTAACTCTTCGAGTGGGAGCGATGGCAAGGCGATATTCAGCCGCTGTCACAAAGGTGGACAAAAGAATGCTCAAAAGATCCGCAACTATTGAAGCCTGCTCACTTCTTAGAAGCATAGTGCAGCAAAACTCTGTGTCCATAGTGAAAGCCTTTGCAGTGGCATCCAAAAGAGCCACAATAGACAGAACGGTAGACAAGCTCAAAGAAGGAGCCAGCAGGACCGAGAATTTCTGGAAGGACGTATTCAAAAAATGAAAAGAAAGTCGTATACCTGATAATAGGTAAGGAGCAGTATGATTTCGTCATAGCTAAGACGGAAATGGAGCTGACTTTAAGCCGGTCCTGCTTTCGGACATATCAAAAATATCCAAGGGGCAAATATCTATGCTTTGATTGGAGGGGGATAACAATATGTCTAAAAAAATAATCGACGGCATAATGGGAGTCTGCGTCGCGGACGCACTTGGGCTTCCCGTGCAATTCATCGACAGGGAAACACTCAGGAAAAATCCCGTGGTCAGCATGATAGGCCATGGAACCTTCAATATGCCTGCAGGCACATGGTCTGATGACTCAAGCCTGACGCTCTGCCTTTTGGACAGCCTTTCAAAGGGGCTGAACTATGACGACATAATGAAAAATTTCATCAAATGGTACGATGGAGGGGAGTACACGCCATTTGGCAGAGCATTCGACATCGGTGGGACTACAAGCGACTCAATGGAGCGCTTCCTAAGAGGAAAGCCGCCTCTTGAATGCGGAGGCAAAGGAGAGCGCGACAACGGAAACGGCTCTCTCATGAGAATACTCCCGATACTATTCCATCTGGACCATGTCTACGGAGAAAGGCTCAACGAAACGAGTGAAGCTTACGAGATAATCCACAACGTGTCCTCATTGACGCATGCGCATAAGAGAAGCCAGATGGCCTGCGGGATATACATCTCGATTGCTTCATTGATACTGCGCGGAGCAGACCTTGAAGAGGCGGTGAGGCAGGGAATAGACAAGGCGATGCAATACTATAGGAACCTTCCTGAATTCGCCTCGGAGCTATCGCATTATGAACGGATGGAGGAGGATGGCTTTGCCCGGCTTGACGAAAGCCAGATCAGAAGTAGCGGCTACGTGGTGCATACGCTCGAGGCCGCAGTATGGTGCCTGCTTAACACCAAAAGCTACAGAGACTGCATTCTCAAGGCGGTCAATCTTGGCGAAGACACAGACACAGTGGGAGCAGTAGCAGGAGGACTCGCAGGGCTCTGTTACGGATGCGGCAACATACCACAGGAGTGGCTGGCGACGATAGCCAGGCGCGAATACATCGAGGAGCTGTGCAGCAAGCTGGAACAGCATAAACTTAACACCAGTGACAGCAACCGATATATTGACAACAAGAATAAAATATGTTAAATTTAATGTTAATAGTTAATTCTCAACTCTTGGAGGTAATGACTTGTTTGAAACTTTAAGCATTGGCAAAACGGCGTTGTTATTATGCATATCATCAGAAAGTGAGGAAGAAATTATTAGAGAAACTTCCATTCTGAATGGCTGCAAAGTGCTTAAAGGCCGAGTGGGTTCTATGGATTCTGCAAAAATATTCGCAGCAATAGAAACCGCGGCAAAAAAAGAAGGCCTCATCAAAGACCTCTACAGAGAGGAACATTCACTTTATCATACTGTTTTAGAAGCCTATTCAGGCATTTGCCGAGGGCAAGTAGGTTTGGGGGATATATTGCGTACAGCCGGATTGACATTCAGTGTTGTAAGGGGTCCGAGATTTCCGGGCGACGATGCAGACGGTGAATGGATTGCAGTTGCTTTGTATGGTAATATAGGAGCTCCAATCAAGGGGTATGAGCATGAAGTGATGGGATTTGGGATTAATCCGATATAGTTTAAACAAAGTCACAGCAGTTCTTGTGATTTTCATATTATATAAATGTAATTTTGTATTTGACCCATAGCTATTAGATATTAGAGGGCAAAACTCAAAAGTTTTTGAGTTTTGCCCTTTTTTTGTACAGCAACAAAGACAGATCATCTGCCAGGTGAATCCCCAATAGCTATAATCCAGGGTATTCAGTAGCGGATAAACACAGTTTAGGACATACTGCCTAGGAGTATAAGTATCATATGGTACTTATTTCTTGAGTGACGAAAATATAGACTTTGGAGGGACGAAGAACATGAACACAATTGTTATTAACGGACAAGATTTGACATTAGAACAAGTCGTGCAGGTAGCCAGGCAAAACTATAAGGTTAAATTGGATGATGAAGCGATAAAAAGAGTTAAGGCATCAAGAGTAATAGTTGACGATATTGTTAAGGACAACAAAATAGTATACGGAATTACAACAGGCTTTGGCATATTCTCAAGCGTGAACATTTCAGCTGAAGACTGCAAAAAATTGCAAAGAAATCTGATCCTTTCTCATGCCTGCGGCGCTGGAAACAATCTGCCCACAGATGCGGTGAGAACAATAATGCTGCTTAGAGCGAACGCACTTTCGAAGGGATTTTCAGGAGTGAGATTGGAAACTCTAGAGGCTCTCATTGAAATGCTCAACAAAGGCGTGCATCCGCTTATACCTGAAAAAGGATCGCTAGGCGCATCCGGCGATTTGTGTCCGCTGGCGCACATGGCGCTTCCTATTATAGGAGAGGGAATGGCTGAATTCGAGGGCAAACTAATGTCTGGAGCGGAAGCCATGAAACTCGCAGGCATTCCAATTCTGGAGCTTGTAGAAAAGGAAGGCCTGGCTTTAATAAACGGAACACAGGTAATGACAGGAATAGGAGCGCTCGCGGTATATGACAGCATAGAACTGATTAAGATCAGCGATATTGTATCGGCGCTCACCCTAGAAGCGTTGAGAGGCATAACGGACGCCTTTGACCCAAGAACGCATGTTATCAGACCTCATAAGGGCCAAATTGAAACAGCAGAAAACATTCTGAAGCTGGTAGAAGGCAGTACATTTGTCACTAGGCAAGGGGAATTAAGAGTCCAGGATGCCTATTCGTTAAGATGCATACCGCAGGTGCACGGTGCCAGCAAGGACGCCCTTAGATATGTTGAGGAAAAAATACTAATAGAAATAAATTCTGTTACTGATAACCCGATTGTTCTGGAAGACGGGAGCATAATATCAGGAGGCAATTTCCACGGACAGCCGATGGCTTTGAGCTTTGACTTTTTAGGCATCGCAATTGCAGAGATTGCTAACATTTCTGAGAGGAGATTAGAGAGGCTAATCAACAATCAGCTCAATGACCTGCCTGCATTCCTGGTTAAAAAAGGAGGCCTCAATTCGGGCTTCATGATCACTCAATATGCTGCGGCTTCTCTTGTGTCGGAAAACAAGGTGCTGGCACATCCCGCATCTGTAGATTCCATACCGTCTTCTGCAAATCAGGAGGATCACGTAAGTATGGGCACAATTGCCGCCAGAAAGAGCAGAGAGATATTGGAAAACACAAAAAGAGTCTTGACTACGGAGCTTATGGCAGCCTGCCAGGCAATCGATTTCCGAGAGGGTTTTGAACTGGGCAAGGGCACCGCAGCTGCCTACAAGACGGTAAGGGAAGTTGTGGATTTCATTGAAGAGGATAAGCTCATGTATGGCGATTTGAATAAAATCACAGACCTTATTACCAGCTCAAAGCTCATAAATGCTGTGGAAAAAGAAGTAGAGTTAAACTATTAAAATATATGAACATCATGAAATACAAAATGATACAGGAGGAATACAAAATGCTAACAAACAAAAACATTTCAGAGGCTATGACTATTAAACTTGACAATGAGCTTCCCGAAATGCCGGAGTTCGCACCCGGTATCAGAAGGGCTCCGGACAGAGGGTTTACACTTACAAAGGCACAGACTGAGGTAGCGCTTAAAAACGCCCTAAGATATATTCCGGAAGAATTCCATGAAAAGTTGGCTCCTGAATTCATGGAGGAGCTTAAAACCAGAGGAAGAATTTACGGATACCGTTTCAGGCCGAATAAAAGGATATACGGCAAGCCTATAGACGAGTACAAGGGCAACTGTACTGATGCAAAAGCTTTTCAGGTTATGATCGACAACAATCTGGATTTTGAGGTTGCGCTTTACCCCTATGAGCTTGTAACCTACGGAGAAACAGGACAGGTCTTCCAGAACTGGATGCAGTACAGGCTTGTCATGAAGTATCTGGAGGTCATGACTGACCACCAGACTCTAGTTATTGAATCGGGACATCCTCTCGGATTATTCAAATCCAAGCCGGAGGCTCCAAGGGTCATAATCACAAACGCTTTGATGATTGGCCAATTTGACAACCAGACTGACTGGCACTACGCAATGCAGATGGGCGTAGCCAACTACGGCCAGATGACAGCCGGAGGATGGATGTATATAGGGCCTCAGGGAATTGTCCATGGAACATATAATACTATACTCAACGCGGGAAGGCTTAAGCTCGGCGTTGGAAAAGACGAGGATTTAAAGGGTCACATGTTCGTGTCCTCGGGACTTGGTGGAATGAGCGGCGCTCAGCCAAAGGCTTCCACAATAGCCGGCGCTGTAGGAATTATAGCGGAGGTTGATTACTCGAGGATTGAAACAAGACATAACCAGGGCTGGGTGGACTTGATATCTTCCGATTTGGACGAAATATTCGATGTGGCTGAAAAGCATATGGCTGAAAAGAAAGCAATATCCATAGCTTATCACGGCAACATTGTGGACCTGCTTGAGTATGCAGTAAAAAACAACAAGAAAATAGAGATGCTCTCAGACCAGACATCCTGCCATGCCGTATACGACGGCGGCTACTGCCCGCAGGGAATATCCTTCGAAGAGAGGACAAGGCTTTTAAAGGAAGACAGAGAAACCTTCAACAAGCTTGTAGACAAGACCTTGAAGCGTCATTTCGAACTGATAGGAGCCCTTGTAGAGAAGGGAACATATTTCTTCGATTACGGCAACGCCTTCATGAAGGCAGTTTTTGACGCCGGAGCAACTGAAATAGCTAAAAACGGTGTGGATGAAAAAGACGGATTCATATACCCTTCGTATGTTGAAGATATAATGGGACCTGAGCTGTTCGACTATGGCTATGGACCGTTCAGATGGGTCTGCCTGAGCGGCGACCATGGGGACTTGATAAAGACTGACCAGGCGGCCATGTCCTGCATCGATCCAAACAGGAGAGCCCAGGACAGGGACAACTATATGTGGATCAAGGACGCAGAAAAGAACAAACTGGTTGTTGGAACAGAGGCCAGAATACTGTATCAGGATGCTTACGGCAGAACGAACATAGCGCTTAAATTCAATGAGATGGTTAGAAACGGTGAAATCGGGCCGATAATGATAGGTAGAGACCACCATGACGTCAGCGGAACAGACTCGCCATTTAGAGAAACCTCCAACATAAAGGATGGCAGCAACATAATGGCTGAAATGGCTGTGCAATGCTATGCGGGAAATGCAGCCAGGGGCATGAGCTTAATTGCTCTCCACAACGGCGGCGGCGTAGGCATAGGCAAATCAATAAACGGAGGCTTCGGGCTTGTTCTGGATGGAAGCAGCAGAATAGACGAGATCATAAAATCTTCGATGCTTTGGGATGTAATGGGCGGCGTGGCAAGACGCGCGTGGGCAAGGAATGAAAATTCCATAACTACCAGCATGGAATACAACAAAATAAATGAGGAAACAGACCATATCACTTTGCCGTTTATACCAGATGAAAAGCTTGTTAAGGATGTCATTGATAAAATGTTCTAGAGAAAATTGCAGCAAACAATATTATTGAAAGGTGGAATAGTAATGAGTGAAGTTAAAAAAATAATTGAGTGTGTTCCTAACTTTAGCGAGGGAAGGGACCTTGATAAAATCGAAAAAATCGTAAACCCATTCAGAGGCAAAGACGGAGTTAAGCTTTTAGACTATCAAAGGGACGAGGACCACAACAGGCTTGTAGTGACTGTGGTAGGCGAGCCAGAGGCCGTAAAAAAAGCTGTTATAGAGGCCATAGGGGTTTCGACTGAATTGATAGACCTTAGAGTGCATGAAGGACAGCATCCAAGAATGGGTGCCTGTGATGTAGTGCCTTTTATCCCGATAAAAAATGTCAGCGTAGAGGAAGCTATTGAGCTTGCAAATGAAACTGCCAAGGAGCTGTCAGAAAAATACAGTCTTCCGATATTCATGTATGAAAAGGCGGCAAAAAATCCGCAAAGAGAGAATCTCGCAAATGTAAGAAAAGGCGAATTCGAAGGCATGGCTCAAAAGATGAGCCAGCCTGAATGGGCTCCGGACTACGGCCCAGCCAGTGTACACCCAAGTGCAGGAGCGACTGCGGTTGGCGTTAGAATGCCGCTTGTGGCCTTCAACGTGAATCTTGGCACAGACAATCTGGAAATCGCCAACAAGATCGCCAAGAATGTCAGATTCATAGGCGGCGGGCTAAGGTTCTGCAAGGCTATGGGAGTGGAATTAAAGGAAAGAGGCATAGTTCAAATATCTATGAATATGACGGATTACACAAAGACTGCTCTTTACAGAGCTTACGAGCTTGTCAAGATCGAAGCCAAAAGATATGGAGTTAGCGCAGTAGGAACTGAGATAATAGGACTTGTGCCTATGGAAGCGCTGATTGATACTGCCGTTTACTACATGGGAATAGAGGATTTCTCTATGGACCAGGTTCTTGAAACAAGAATAATGGAGTAATGCCATGAAAAATAAAATTTTGATAAAGAATGCTTCGGAGCTTGTAACCTGCAGCGGATTTAAGGCGAAACACGGAAGCGAGATGAGCGACCTGCATCTAATAAAAGGCGGGGCGGTAATAGTTGAAGACGGCGTAATAAAGGCCGTGGGGACAACAGAGGAGATACTGGGCAGGTATAATGAAGCTGAATACAGTGTAATTGACGCTGAGGGGAAAGCAGTCCTTCCGGGATTTGTTGACTCCCACACCCATCTGGTATTCGGGGGCTACAGGGCGGAGGAATTTTCGTGGAGACTCCGCGGCGACAAATACATGGACATAATGAAAAGGGGCGGAGGCATAGCAAGCTCCGTGAAATCAACCAGGGAGGCTTCGAAGCAGGAGCTCATGGAAGCGGGGCTTAAAAGGCTCAACTCCATGCTCTCCTTCGGGGTGACTACTGTCGAAGGCAAAAGCGGCTACGGACTGGATTTTGAAACAGAGATAAAGCAGCTTGAAGTCGCAAAGGAGTTAAATGATGCTCATCCGGTAGACGTGGTCAGGACATTCATGGGCGCCCATGCAGTGCCTGGAGAATATAAAGGCAGAGAAGACGAATACATCGATTTTATTATCGAAAGCGTGCTCCCATATGTGGCGGACAAAAAGCTGGCTGAATTCTGCGATGTATTCTGTGAAGACAATGTCTTTTCGATTGAGCAGTCAAGAAAACTGCTTTCGAAGGCCAAGGAAATGGGGCTGGCTCTCAAGATACACGCGGATGAAATCGTCCAGCTTGGCGGCGCGGAATTGGCTGTAGAGCTGGGAGCAGTTTCAGCAGACCACCTCCTCCAGGCCTCTGACGAAGGAATAAAAGCCATGGCCGAAAGCTCGGTAGTGGCAACGCTGCTGCCTTGCACGGCCTTTAGCCTAAAGGAAAGCTATGCAAGAGGAAGAATGATGATCGACAGAGGCTGCGCGGTCGGGCTTGCCACGGATTTCAATCCGGGTAGCTGCTTTACCGAGTCCATAGCCCTTGTTTTCGCCCTAGCCTGCATACAGATGAATCTAAGCATAGAGGAAGCAATCACAGCTCTTACAATTAATGGAGCCGCGGCAGTAAACAGGGCCGAGGAAATCGGAAGCATCGATATAGGCAAGAAAGCGGATATCATAATACTGGAGTTCCCGTCATACAAGTTCATACCTTACCATGTGGGAGTAAGCACTGTGGAGAAGGTTATTAAAAACGGGGAATTGGTATTCGACAAGGAAAGGGGAGGTCTAGTATGCTAGCAAAATTGACATTAGTAGATTTTTTGGAGGAGACTGCTTCTAATTCGCCCGTGCCGGGCGGCGGAAGCATTGCGGCGGTAAGCGCGGCATTGTCAGCGGCACTAACGCAAATGGTTGCCAATTTGACGTTGGGCAAAAAAGGGTATGAGGACGTCCAGGAAGAGGCCGAGTCTGTTGCCAAAGAGGCGGCGAGAATGAAGAGTCTGTTTGTGGAGTACATAGACAAGGACTCTGACGCCTTCAACGAGGTTATGAACGCCTTCAAGCTTCCAAAGGATACAGATGAGAATGTTGAGCAGAGAAAAAAAGCCATACAGGATGCGACCAAACTGGCGGCTTTGGTGCCTCTTGACGTGGCAAGGGAAGCCTACAAAATTATGGAGCTGGCTCAGGTTGCAGTGGAAAAAGGAAATAAGAATGCCGTTACAGATGCGGCGGTAGCCACGATGATGGCCAGGACTGCAGTGCTTTCAGCTCTATATAACGTAAAAATAAATCTGGGCTCGATTAAGGACAATGAGTTTGTTGAAAAAGTTGCCAAAGAGGTTGACGAGCTAGAAAAGAACGTAAAGCTTAGGGAAGAAGAAATACTCTCGAAGGTAGTTTTATAAAAAGAAGGTAGTTTGAATGGAGACAAGCATCGGCATAGTAAAAAAGTCGCAATACCGAACGACTGAGTGGTCTGGAGGGACAACGACGGAGCTCCTGATATATCCAAGCGGCAGCAGCTACAGTGAAAGGTCCTTTAAATGGAGGCTCAGCTCTGCAAAGGTCGAGGCTCCCGAATCAGTGTTCACGAGCCTGCCTGGAATAACAAGACATATCATGGTTACCGAGGGTCAGCTAGTACTCGAGCACGAGAACCATTACAAGAAGGCATTAGACACTTTTCAGCAGGACTGCTTTATGGGAGACTGGGAAACCGTAAGCCGCGGAAAGGCAACTGATTTCAATCTTATGCTTGCGCGGGGGTTCTCCGGAAGCCTGGAGGTATGCTTCCTTAAAGCAGGTGAGCAAATCCATATAAATCTTGGCAAAGAAAAGAAGCTTACTAATGTTTTCTATGCGTTAAACGGAGACCTTTTGGTTGAAGTCGATAAAAATAGATTCGACATAGAGGAAAAAGACTTGTTCCATATAACGCAATCGCCTGACGATGAAAGCGTGATGCTGAGGCTCACAAACACCTCAAAGGGCGAAGCAGCAGTTATAAGGGCGGTAATTTCGGAGAAGTAGTGACATTAAACTGTTCTGGTTACAAATAAGAAAGAACTAGCGACCCCATTAAAAAGGTCCTAGTTCTTTTTTTATTCATTCCATAAGCTATCTACTTTCCGCAGAAACAGAGCCAAAGCCAGCAGATCGGCGCAGCCTCCCGGACTCAAGTTTTTGCGGATGAAAGCTTGATCCATGCGCTTGGCAAGCGAAGGCCGCGAAAAAGCCGGGCGGCTCAAGACAAATCTTGCCCAATTCTGTGCATAGCTGAGTCCTTCCAAGCCTCCGCGATAGAGCAGATTAGTGTCAGGGCACTCGGCGATAAGCTGCAAGAGTGTAGACAGCGTATCCCCGCCGGAATCCTTCAAAAACATATATGCCTTTTTCGCTGAAGGAAAACCGGCTTCAGCTTCCTGCCTGGCGCCTCGGAAGCCGAATTTTTCAAAAACATCCCTGCCGTGTGTTTTTGAGTCGGAAACTTCTGCCGCTCTGGCAAGGCGGCTTGCATGCTCAAAAATGTCGTCACCCCGCATCAGATAATTGCCCAGGGCCGCCAGTATGAGCCCGAAGGCGTATATGGCGCCCTTGTGGGTGTTGATCCCGCCGGTTGCCTCCAGCATGCGGGATTCGGCGGCAATTCCAGCCTTCTGCAGTTTTTTCATGCAGTCTTTTTCTTCAGCGCCCAGCAGAAAGGCTTCTGAAAAATAAGAGCGCAGGGAATCGGCGCTGCGTTCAAACATGGCGACATCCATATCTTTATGCGAACCCTGATTGCGAAGGTCGACAAGCCCCGGCTTTGGCGTGAAGCGGACCTCCTCAACCAAGGCCTCTGCTGCCAGGCTCTCGAAGTGCTTTGCCGCAAACTGGAGAAGAAGCTGATTCGTGCGGGCCTTGACTGTATCCAGACCGTGGGCCCTGCTGCGTGAGCATGGAGCCACAGGGCCTCCGCACACTATGCAGGTCCGGGGCTCCCGCCTTGAAAGCTTCTCTCCGTCAGCACCTATAACGTCCATATCGAAAAGACGCCCGATCGGGCTTTTCGACTCAATATTAATGCAGGTTTGCTTGATTTTTTCAGCAGACTTTCCGTAGACGAGTAAAGCTTCGCATCCTGTTGGCTTTCGCAAAATCTCCATTTTATGCGGAGCTCCAAGGAGTTCGGTTATAGATTGTAGGCCGTGGTCGAAAGCAAGCCCTATCAGCGGCGAACTTTTGACCTCTCCGGCGATGTTCATGGTAAAGCTCAGAATCGGACGGCGAAATTCTGAAAGCAGCTGCTGCTGGATTTCATGACGGTGCTCTCGCGCGTCCAGAACCTGCTGCAGGGTTATGCTTCCAGCATTAAAACTCATACAGCGGCTCCACCTTGTTCATAGTTGTAGGGTTCAGCTTCATTACATTCTTAATGTTCTCCTCGGAATTTTCGCCAACACAGCCGACAATTAGATAGCGTTTGTTTGCTCTGTCATAAATAAGGTGTTTAAGAAGACGAAAGCCGACTATATGGCCTGTATTTGGCACGTGCGTCCTTGGCCCTGTGCAGGCGTGAGGCTTTCCACCGATGGTTACGTGGTCTTCATCCAGATAGCATATCGGAATCTCCTGCGCTATCAGCTCATTTACTTTCCTCTCCATATCCTCCAGGTCGACAACGGGAGCCCTGTCCTTGAAGGAGATAATAAAGCCATGGTTGATATCGTCATGTTCCGCACGCTCCATGTCATCTTCGGACAGGAAAAGCTCGGTGAGGTCCTCTGCGGTATGGGCCATAAGTCGGTAAAGTAGCGAGTTGTGGACTATATCATATATTTCGCCAGGCTCCGGGCCAAACAGGTTCGGACGGGTCAGGAGGATTTCTTCTCCGACTCCTATAAGAAGGTTGGCGTTCTGGTTTAAAAAAGGAAAGATAAGGTCAAAGTGCTCAACTATGACACGCTTTCCGCGGTGCACAGCTTTTAGAATGGCTGCGGCCAGCACTGGCGCTGATGTGAAGCCCATTTCAAAACGTATGTCCAGGTGGTAGGTGTGGGGCGAAAAAAAGCCTTTTTCTTCATCCTGTTCGAGCAAAGGCAGCGGGCGGACGTTTACGCCGTCGTCATCATTAGTCAATTCCAAACCGGGGAACATGCCCTTTACCAGAGCGCTCTTTCCTGAACCGGCCTCGCCGACAACGCCGATAATCTGGTCGAAGGGGCTTAGGTACAGCTGGGCTATCTGCATGCCGAGCTCGTAAATCCTCTTTCTTCCCCGGGGAGCGTAGAATGTGCTGAACAAATGGCTTTTTTGCATTTTATATGAAAATGGCATAGTAGTTCCTCCTTATTTCTTGTAGGCATCCAGCAGGTATTCGTAGGTGGCAGGCGGAACGAGCTTTTTCAAGCCCTCGAAATCTCCGCTTTCTAGTGCGGCGCGCACAGCGCTGGCGCTGACGGGAATTCCTGAAATTTCAATTCTGGGAATCTCCAGGACCTGTATGCCGCTTTTCGGCAGCTCTTGCTTGAGCTGCTGGTTGTAGGCGTTTGTAACGGGCGAGAGCGGTTCTGTTCCGATGTAGCGCCTTGTAATATTCAGTGCAGGAGCAAAATGATTCTTGAATATCTCGATATCCAGCTGGCACTGGATGTCGCTTACACTTGTAATATCTTTGATGAAATATCTTGGGAATGTGGCATAGGAGATCAGATAGTCTCCGGTCTGATGAATTGTCACATTGGGCAAATCCTTTGTTGATTCTTTTGCAAGCTCCAATCTTGTCCTAGCCGAGAACGCGCTCCTGTCCTCGGACAAGATGAAAACATGGAGCCAGTCGCACTCTTTGGCTGCGGTCTCAATCAGATACCTGTGGCCGAGTGTGAATGGATTGCAGTTTGCGACAATCGCACCTATTACCCCTTCCTTTGTAGGGCAATCAAGAGCTGCAACATAATTTTTTATGCCATTGCGCTCGTTTTCCATAAGCAGGGCATCGGCTGTTTGCGCCACGGGATAGAAGAAGAGCGACTCAAACATGGCCCTATTCTTAGGCTTGGTGTATAAAAATAGATGACTTAGATTTCGGAAAAAGGCTTCCTTTTGAAGCTCAGTGACAATGGTGGCAGTGAGTCCTTCGCCCTGATGGGTTTCTGACACAGCGATACACTTTAATATATTGTTGTCTAATGAACCGGTGGCAATTACATCTCCGTCCTCAAGTATATTTACAGTAAATTCTATAGCGGGTTCGTAATCCAAACCTGATTTCTCGAGGAAATCCGTCAGTGCGCTTAATTTCCCTTTCGAAAATGGGTGGCCGTATTCAATTTCCACAATTACACCTCCTTAAATCCATACAACAAGAGATAATATTAATTCGTACCCCTTGATATTGCAGGTTTCGGTATGTAACAAGTATACTTCATAGCATTTGATTTGAAAAGATGAAAAACCGAAAATAGATTGAAAAAATGCAAATTGTATTATATAATTCTTGTTAATTGATATAGTACTAATGCAATGGTCTAGCGAGGAGGAGTCATAAATGACAAAAATAGTTAGAAGAGCCTATGCCGGAACCATAGAATCCAGCGACGTATATGTGGAGCTGGAGCCGTGTGACTGCGGCATAGATATCCAGATAGAATCAGTAGTGCTGAAGCAGTTTGGCGATGCAATCCGAAGAGTCGTGTCCGAAATGCTCCAGCAGTTCGAGGTTGAAAGCGCAAAGGTCAAAATAGTTGACCGAGGCGCCTTGGACTGCGTTATAAGGGCGCGCGTCGAAGCCGCCATCAAAAGAGGGGAGGGGGAACAGATATGAGACGCTCCATGCTTTTTTTGCCTGGCAACACCCCAAACATCATAATAAACGGCGATGAACTTGGCGCAGACGCTGTAATACTCGATCTGGAGGATGCAGTGTCGCCTTCGGAGAAGGACGCTGCGCGCATTCTTGTCCGCAACGCGATCAAGCTACTGAAGTTCGAAAAGAGCGAGGTGCTCGTCAGGATCAATTCCTTGGACTCCGAATACTGGAAATCGGACCTGGCTGAAATCGTGCCACTTAAGCCTGACGTGATAATGCCGCCCAAAATGAGCTGCGCTGCTGATGTGCAGGCAATCGATTCGTACATAACAAAGCTCGAGAGCAGATTTGGCATTGAAAACAACACCGTAAAGCTTATGCCCCTTATAGAAACTGCGCTGGGTGTTGAAAATGCGTTCCAGATTGCTACAGCGTCCAGACGTGTCTGCGCCCTGCAGCTGGGCGGCGAGGACCTCACTGCGGACCTGCGCTGCAAGAGAACCAAGGAGGGGAACGAAATAGACTACGCCAGGAAGAGGCTGGTTTGCGCGGCGCGGGCGGCAGGCGTCGATGCTTATGACACGCCCTTCACCGACGTCAATGATGATGAAGGCATATACGCGGACGCGGAATATGCAAAAAGTCTCGGATTCACAGGGAAAGCTTCAATCTCCCCAAGGCATGTCGCCGCAATAAACCACGTGTTCAGCCCGTCCCAGGAGGACATAGATTATGCCTATGAGGTGATGGAAGCCATTCGCATAGCAAAGGAGCAAGGGCGCGGCGCAATCTCGCTGCGCGGGAAAATGATAGATGCTCCGATTGTGGCCCGTGCACAGCAGACGATAGCCATGGCGGAAGAACTTTTAATGATGGCAGGTGGCAGATATGAGTAATAAGCTTGTAAAGACGCTTCGCGAAGCGATTGAACTGTCCGGATTGAAGGAAGGCATGACCGTTTCTTTCCATCACCATCTCCGAAACGGCGACTATGTTTTGAACATGGTCATGGAAGAGATCGCGGCCATGAACATAAAGGGGCTGACTGTAAACGCAAGCTCGCTGTTCGACACCCACCTTCCGCTTATAGATCATGTCAGAAACCATATTGTCACGAAAATCCAGACGGATTACATGTCAGGCGCCATAGGCCGATTCGTTTCCCAGGGCGTCATGGAGGAGTCCGTCGAATTTCGAACCCATGGCGGCAGACCCAGCGCCATAGAGCTTGGCGTCACGCCTGTTGACGTGGCCTTCATTGCTGCTCCTTCCTCTGATGCCATGGGCAACTGCACCGGCAAATATGGAAAGTCCGCCTGCGGCAGCCTGGGCTATGCGTTCCCTGACGCCATTAACGCCAAAAAGGTTGTAGTAATTACTGACAATCTGATGCCCTATCCTCTTGCCGATTGGTCGATCCCGGAAACATATGTCGACTATGTGGTGGAGGTTGAGGCCATAGGCGATCCGAGCGGAATCGTGTCAGGGACTACGAAAATAACACGCGACCCAATAGGCCTTATAATGGCTGCGGACGCGGCGAGGGTAATAAGGCATTCAGGCCTCCTCAAGGACGGATTTTCCTTCCAGACGGGAGCCGGCGGCGCATCCCTGGCTGCTGCCAAATTCCTGAAGGACATAATGCTCAGGGAGAATATCAAGGGAAGCTTTGGCCTTGGCGGCATTACTGGATACATGGTTGACATGCTCAAGGCGGGCTGTTTCCAGTCGCTGCTTGATGTGCAGTGCTTTGATCTGGAGGCAGTGGAATCCATCCGTTCAAACCCTAATCACCAGGAAATTTCGGCAACCCATTACGCAAGTCCGAGCGCCAAAAGCGCAGTTGTCGACAGCCTGGATGTTGTCATACTGGGAGCTACTGAAATTGACACGGATTTCAACGTGAATGTCCACACCGACTCAAACGGATATATAATGGGAGGCTCGGGCGGCCACAGCGACACGGCTGCAGGAGCCAAACTGTCGATGATAATCGCTCCCCTCTCCAGGGCGCGCCTGCCAATTGTCACAGATCGAGTGACCTGCATATCCACGCCTGGAAAGGATATAGATGTGCTTGTCACCCAAAAGGGCATAGCAGTAAATCCAAGGAATAAAGAGCTGGGAGAGCGACTCAGGCAGGCGGGTCTGCCGATAGTCGACATTCATGAACTAAAGAGAATTGCAGAGCGAATAACCGGTGTGCCCCAAAGGATTGAAAAGGGCGAGCGTGCTGTGGCGAAGGTCATATACCGCGACGGAACGCTTCTGGATACCATATACAGCGTATAGGATATCAGCTAAGCCTGCTTGACAAATATGAATCAACTCCCCATAATTGAATTATAACAATTGTGGGGAGTTGATTTATTTGAATCTGTATAGAGTGAATCCTGAAAGCGACGTGCCGATTTATCAGCAGCTGGCTGACGCAATTTATGCAGATATAAAAAGCGGCAAGCTTCCTGCGGGTACAAAGCTGGCTACCGTCCGGGAAATGGCAAGCCAGCTCAAAATCGCCCACGGCACAGTCAAGCGGGCCTATGACGAGCTGAAAAAAATGGGCGCAATTGATATGACGCAGGGGCGCGGCACGTATATAAGCTACCGCCCGGAGACCACCGAAAGCAAAAAAGAACGGGCCATGGCTGCCATAGAGGAAATGCTGAACAGGCTGGAAAGCCTGGGCATCTCTCCGATGGAGGCAAAAATATTCATAGATTTAAAGCTGCGCGAAAAAGTCCGTCTCAGCAAGGCGATTAGTCTTGCGCTTGTTGAATGCAACCCCGAGATGCTTTATCAGCTTGACGAGACTATGCATAAGTTCAAAAATGTGGAGACATACCAGTACCTGTTTGATGACATCCTGAAATATCCCTACAAGATAGGCGAAGAAATGGACGTTATAGTGACTTCTGCCAACCATGCAAAAGATCTGGGGGAAATAATAGCGGAAAAAGAAAAAATCATCAAGGTTGCGCTTAACCTGGTTCCAAGGACCATAATGCAGCTGGCGCTGCTGGAAAAGGGCCATACAGTAGGAATCATATGCCAGAGCGAGCGCTTTGCTGAACTTTTACGGGAGGTATGCAGCTTATATGCTCCGCAGATAAATGTTTCCCAGCCGTGGCTGCTCGATGGCGATGGCGATTGCGGCGCGTACTTGAAGGGCGTGGATGCGCTGCTTGTGCCGGAGGGGTATGAGAAATTCTGCGGCCAGAAGGATGCCAAGCTCATACAAAAATTCGCAGGCAAGCACATGGTGATCAATTGTGCGTACCAGATTGACCAGGGCTCTTTCATCTACCTGGAGGAGCGTATAAGCGGACTCCAGGCAAAGAGAAATATAGATCAAAGCAAATAGGAATGCCTTCGCAGGCCAGCTGCGGAGCACTCCTATTTTTGTTTTTTGTGGTGAATTGTCTTGACTTTTGTACAATTGGCGATATAATATATATTATATAGTTATAACCCAATATACCGAATTGATATATAACATTTACCGCAAATTACAAATCGCTATGAGGTGAGAACGATGAAAAAGAAGGTAATAGTCCTTGGCGTCATAGGCGCAGATGTACATGCAGTCGGCAATAAGATACTCTACCATGCATTTACAGATGCCGGTTTTGAAGTGATAAACCTAGGCGTTATGGTTTCTCAGGAAGAATTTATTGCAGCGGCAATCGAATCAAATGCAGACGCAATTATTGTTTCCTCTCTGTACGGTCAGGGGGAGCTGGACTGCCGTGGAATGCGCGAAAAATGCGATGAAGCAGGCCTGAAGGATATCCCGCTTCTTGTTGGCGGTAACATTGTTATCGGTAAGCAGGTTTTCGAAGAGGTTGAAAAGCGCTTCATGGAGATGGGCTTCAACGCCGTTTTCCCTCCGGGAACGAGACCTGAAACAGGAATTGCAGCTCTAAAGGAAATCCTACAAATGGAAGACTAACGGGGGGTGAACTAATGAAGCCCGTTTTACTGATAGATTTTGGTAGTACCTATACAAAGGTTACAGCGGTGGATCTGGAGGGCGAGCAGCTCTTGGGAACGGCGTCATCATACACCACTGTTCAAACCGATATAAACATAGGACTCGACAATGCCATCAAGCTTTTGGAAGAAAAAAACGGCAAGCTGCATTTCGCGGAACGCTTTGCGTGCTCCTCTGCAGCCGGAGGCCTCAGGATGATAACCAGCGGTCTTGTTCCAGAGCTTACAGCCGAAGCGGCAAAGGTGGCAAGCCTGGGCGCCGGAGCCAAGATAATTAAGGTTTTCAGCTTTCAGCTTACTGAAGACGACATAGAATACATACGGATAGAAAATCCTGACATTTTCCTCTTGGTAGGCGGCACTGACGGCGGAAACACAGAATGCATTATTCATAATGCAAAAATGCTATCATCAATACCGAATGATTTTCCGATAGTCATAGCCGGCAACAGGTCGGCGGCCCGCGAGTGCCAACGTATTCTGGAGGGGCGTCAGGTGTATGTCTGTGAGAATGTAATGCCAAAATTCGGCGTGCTTAATGCAGAGCCGGCGCAGAAGAAGATACAGGAGATTTTTCTCCACAGGATAATACAGGCAAAGGGCATTACGAAGGCGGCGTCCTTGGTTTCGGGAATACTTATGCCGACACCGTCCGCAGTCATGAAGGCGATGCAGCTACTGGCCGAGGGTTGCGAAGGCGAGAGCGGAATAGGGGATCTGATCGGCGTAGATGTCGGAGGCGCAACCACCGACGTCTATTCGATAGCGGAAGGCATGCCTGAAGGCACGAACACAGTTTACAGGGGCTTGCCGGAGCCTTACGTCAAGAGGACGGTGGAAGGCGACATCGGTATGAGGTACAGCATCGCTGGAATCGTTGAGGCTGCAGGCGTAAAGCGCATCAGCCAGATGTCCGGACTGTCCGTTGAAAGGGTGGAAGAGCTTATCGACTATCTTGCTGTTAATACGGAAGCTCTGCCAAACGGAGACCATGAACTCGAAATGCTCGACTATGCCCTTGCCTCCCTGGCAATCGAGACGGCAGTCACCAGGCATGCTGGGAGCATCGAGGAAGCATATACCATGATGGGCTTGACTTATGTGCAGACAGGCAAGGACCTGACCCGTGTCAAGCAGATCGTAGCTACAGGAGGCAGTCTGATCAACACGAAGCGGACAGCCGCAATAGCTGCTCATGCCATGTACGACAAAATGAACCCGATGTCTCTAAAGCCAAAGGACGCACAGATATGGATAGACAGAAGCTACATACTTGCCGCAATGGGCTTGCTGTCGGAGCATCATCCGCAAATCGCGTTACGTATAATGAAAAAGGAGCTGAAAAAAGATGGATATTAAGAATAAAAAAATCCCGGAAGCCGAGTTTGAACAACTCCGAAAAGAAGTCTTGGTGCAATGGCCGACAGGCAAGGATGTCAATCTTGAGGAAGCGATTGCCTATCACAAGTCGCTGCCTGAGCACAAGGACTTCGCAAAGAAGCTCATCAAAGCCAAAAACGAAAACAGGACTCTTATCGAACCTAGAGCAGGAGTTCCGGATATAGATGAACACATAAAGCTTTTGAAATATCTCCAGGATGAAGGGGAGGCAGACCTTCTGCCGACAACCATCGACAGCTACACCCGCCAGAACCGCTATGCGGAAGCAGAAAACGGCATAAACGAATCCATAAGGCTTGACAGAGCCATGCTCAACGGCTTTCCGGCTGTCAACCACGGCGTGGCAGGCTGCCGCAAGATCATTGAAAGCCTTGACACACCTGTTCAGGTGAGACACGGCACACCGGATGCCAGACTGCTTACAGAAATAACATACGCAGGCGGCTTCACCAGCTATGAAGGCGGCGGCATTTCCTACAACCTTCCTTACTGCAAGAATGTCCCTATGGAAAAGACAATACGCGACTGGCAGTATGTTGACCGCCTCACCGGCTTGTACGAGGAGATGGGCATTTCTATAAACAGAGAGCCCTACGGACCTCTCACAGGCACCCTGGTTCCGCCGTTTGTATCACATGCCGCGGCGATAATAGAAGCGTTGCTTGCAGCCGAGCAGGGCGTGAAGAACATCACAGTAGGCTACGGCCAGTGCGGAAACCTTATTCAGGATATAGCGGCGATCAGAACTCTGGAGGAGCTTACAGACGAATATCTGCAGAAATACGGCTACAATGACGTCATAGTAACGACAGTGCTTCACCAGTGGATGGGCGGATTCCCTGCCGACGAGGCAAAGGCCTTCGGCGTAATATCCCTGGGCAGCACAATAGCAGCTCTGGCAAAGGCGACCAAGGTCATAGTAAAGACCCCTCACGAGGCGGTGGGCATACCTACAATGGAGGCAAACGCTGCAGGCCTTCGCTGCACAAAGCAGGTCGTAAACATGCTGTCTGACCAGCAATTCCAGACCAACGAGCTGGAGATTGAAAAGGACATAATAAAGCAGGAGACTCGCTGCATCGTGGACAAGTGCTTTGAGCTGGGCGAAGGGGACATAGCAATCGGCGTATGCCGCGGCGTTGAAGCCGGCGTGCTGGACGTGCCTTTTGCCCCTTGCCGTGCGAATGCGGGCCTTATGCTGCCGGCGCGTGACCACAACGGCGCTGTCCGTGTGCTCAACATGGGCAACCTTCCTTTCAGCCAGGAGCTGAAGGACTTCCATAAGGAAAAGATTGAAGAACGTGCAAGGGCTGAAAAGCGCGATGTTTCGTTCCAGATGGTAATAGATGACGTTTATGCGATCGGAAAGGGCCGCCTTGTAGGACGACCTAGATACTAACTCATAAAGGAGAAGGCGCTATGAAAATTGTTGATGTTGTTTGTTCAGAAGGACGTACCGGCTTTTACTTCGATGACCAGCGTGCCATTAAAAAGGGCGCAGGCCATGACGGAGTTTTCTATATAGGCAAGCCTGTTACGGAGGGCTTTACCTCCGTTCGTCAGGCAGGCGAATCCATATCAGTAATGATAATTTTAGAAGACGGCCAGATAGCCTACGGCGACTGCGCCGCGGTTCAGTACAGCGGAGCCGGCGGACGTGACCCGCTTTTCCTGGCTAAAGACTTCATACCTCTAATAGACAACTATATAAGGCCGGAGCTGATAGGAAAGGAAGCCGACTCCTTCCGCAGCCTTTGTGAAATGATGGAAGTAATACAGATAGACGGCAAGAGACTGCACACTGCTATACGCTACGGCGTTTCCCAGGCGATACTCGACGCGGTTTCAAAGGCGACGGGCAGGCTGATGTGCGAAGTTGTTGCGGATGAGTATGGCTGCACAGTGTCGGAAACGCCTGTTCCGATATTCACGCAATCGGGCGACGACCGCTATGCCAACGCCGACAAGATGATCATCAAGGGAGCTCAGGTTCTGCCTCATGCACTAATCAATAACGTTGAAACCAAGCTTGGCAGGAACGGCGAAAAGCTTGCCGAGTACGTTGCATGGCTTCGCGATAGAATACTGAGCAACCGCCTCAGCGAAGACTATAATCCAGTTATGCATATAGACGTATACGGCACCATAGGAGTTGCGTTTGGGGACAACAACTACAAGGCTATGGCAGACTACCTCTCAGAGCTGGAAGAGCTGGCAAGGCCTTTCAAGCTGAGAATTGAAGGCCCAATGGACTGCGACACAGACCGCGAAACACAGATGATTGCCCTGTCTGGTCTTACAAAAGAGCTGGATTCTCGCGGCATCAATGTGGAGCTTGTAGCCGACGAGTGGTGCAACACACTCGAGGACATCAAATATTTTGCTGACAACAAGGCCGGACACATGGTTCAGATCAAGACGCCTGACCTTGGCGGCATCAACAATACAATCGAAGCTGTCCTCTACTGCAAGGAAAAAGGAATAGGGGCTTACCAGGGCGGCACTTGCAACGAGACCGAGCGAAGCGCCCAGGTCTGCGTAAACTGCGCAATGGCCACACAGCCGGCTCAGATACTTGCAAAGCCTGGCATGGGCGTCGACGAAGGCTACATGATAGTTTTCAACGAAATGCAGCGCATACTGGCACTGAGAAACGCCAAGAAAAACAGAAAATAAATAATTATTTGCTCCTGCTTGCAGGAGCTTTTTCTTTAACTTAATAAAAGGGGGAGTGCAGAGTGGAAAAGGGCTATGTGCAGGTCTATACAGGAAACGGAAAAGGCAAGACGACGGCGGCTCTGGGACTGTCGCTAAGGGCCGTGTGCGCAGGCAAGAAAGTCTATTTTGCGCAGTTTGTCAAAGGAATGGAATACAGCGAGCTGAATGCAGAAAAGTATCTTCCGGGGTTTTCGATGAAGCAGTATGGAAGCGAATGCTTCATATTCGACGGGCCCAGCGAGGAGGACATAAGACTTGGAAATGAGGGTCTGAGGGAATGTGCGGACATACTCTCGTCAGGCGATTACGACGTTGTCGTGCTGGATGAGATAAACATCGCATTGTACTATAACCTGTTTACTGTAGACGAGGTTATAGAAGCTATAGACAATAGAGCGGCTGGAGTGGAGGTCATCCTGACAGGAAGGAACGCCCATGAAAGGATAATTGAAAAAGCGGATCTCGTCACGGAGATGAAGGAAATAAAGCACTACTATGAAAAGGGAGTGGAAGCAAGAGTCGGTATAGAGAAATAGCGTGCTGACAAGCTGAAGTAAATGAGATTGTGGGAAGAGTTTATATTAACTCTTCTCATTATTTTTTTGCCTGAAAATTGAGCAAAATCAGCTCCACACGGGTATCACATAAAAAACAGAATAAGTTAAGAAAGGAGTAGACGCCATGGAACGCACAAAAAAGAATAAAACAATTATAGTTATAATGGCAGTTCTGCTGGTAAGCCTGATTGGCATATGGCTTTCGGTGGTTTTTAATATGTCTGCAGATAAAAGCATTGTCCGGTCGAATGGGTTTGCAACCGCTTTGAAGCTGCCGCCACTTCTTGAGGACGAGGACCCCGACCCATCAGTCGCCCGATATACACTTAACGCTCAATACGGTGAAACTATATTTATGAAAAACCTGTCCGCTCCAACCATGGGATACAACGGTTCATATCTTGGTCCGATACTGAGAATGAAGCAGGGGGAAAAGGTGAGCATTCAGGTGAACAACAGCCTGGATGAAGAAACCACAGTTCACTGGCATGGCCTTGTTGTGCCGGGAGAGCAAGACGGAGGGCCGCACCAGGTTATAGAGCCCGGCGAAAGCTGGATGCCATCCTTTACTGTCGTCCAGCCGGCAGCAACACTCTGGTATCACCCGCATGCTCTTAGAACCACGGCCACGCAGGTTTATTACGGCTTGGCCGGCCTGATATATGTCGAAGACGAGAGCCAGACAAGCAAGAGCCTGCCTAACGAATACGGCGTGAATGATTTCCCACTAATAGTGCAGGATCGAAACTTCAATTCTGACGGAAGCATTTCATACAGGAGAGACATGATGGGGATTTTGCCGGGAAACACTGTTTTGGTCAACGGCACCGTAAAACCCTATCTGGAGCTGAAGCGTGAAGAGGTGCGCTTTAGGGTTCTTAATGGATCCAATTCGGAAAACTTTGTCTTCAGACTAAGCGACGGAAGCAGCTTCAGACAAATTGCCACAGACGGCGGCTTCATGAGGGAGCCAGTCATCCTGGAAAAGCTGACATTGTCCCCGGGAGAAAGGGCGGAGGTGCTCGTGGACTTTAGAAAGGTTGATGCCGAGACCGTCAACCTGCTGCTTGGCAACACCCTGATTCTAAAGCTCAGACTTGCCGGAAAGCCGCTAGGCGAGGCCAGGGAGACTATCCCTCAGCCTGACCCTGCAGACATTCCGGTAGGAGCAAATCCGAGGGAGAGGGTCTTCATAATGGAGTCCATGGGCATAAACGGTACAATCAACGGGAAATCATTTGACCAGCACCGCATCGACGAGGAAATAGGCCTCAACGAAACCGAGATATGGACAATATACAGCCGCAGGGGCATGATGATGCAGTCGGGCGGCCACCCCTTCCACGTCCACGGGACGCAGTTCCAGGTAATATCAAGAAACGGGAAAGAACCTCCTAAAGAGGAGCGGGGCTTCAAAGACACTGTCTTTGTAGACGAAGGCGAGGAAGTAAGAATCAAGATCAGATTCACTCAGCCGGGAGTTTTCATGTATCACTGCCATATACTCGAGCACGAGGAGAACGGAATGATGGGGCAAATCAAGGTGATTCCCTAGGATTATAACTAATCGTAAGTAGTTATATGTCTTTAATCAAATTTTTTAACCGGAGTAAAGAAACAGCTGATATCAGCTGTTTTTCTGCTTCAATATTAGCGCTTATAATAAAGGTATTCATGACAGATATTGGGTATATCGAATATAGGGCCATCAGGGAGGTGAAGCATGAGCAGTCTTAAGAAGAACTTCAAAAACGTCATGAATGAGTACGAAAAAGAACTTTTAGAAAGAGTTAAAAGAGGAGACTACCTCACTCCTGATGAATGGAATACTTATGATTTAATAATAAAAAAGCGAAAGGAAAAATCATTCGCAAATGTGGCGGGCGGAATAGCTAGAGATGCAATGATGGCCGGACTCCTGATTGCCGCGATTATATACATAGCAGGATCAGATCCTACGGTAAAGCAAAATAATAACAGCTTAAATGCTAATAATGACATTATGGTTACTGACAATGAAACGCCTACGCCGAAATCAAAAAGTGAAAGCTCCTCCGCAAAAAAAGAGGTCATACAGTATATAATTAATATAAAAAGCCAGATCAATGCAATTGTGGAATTCCATAACAAAACAATCCATGAGTTCAATAGCAATACTCTGGATCCTATGGATGCCGTGAGTGAATATGGCATGATTACACAATCGGTTAACAATAGGTTGAACTATAATGCTAATTACTCCGAATTCAACAGCAACATATTGGAAATATTGGAGGCAGAAGGTGAAATAATACATCTCCTGTCAATAGCGCCGCAGAGCAGCAATCATGAGGAAATCAACAGTGCCATTCAAAAAATGAATTACCTCATTAAAGACAATAGAAGACTGGAAATTAATCTTTTAGATGCGGGAGGCATTGAATTTGAGATATTAAGCGATGGCCGGATTAACATGCGCTACTAGAAATATGGAAATAGCATTAGCTAATCAAAAACACCCTTCTATCAATCGAGCACGACACGGATTATTTCCCTGAGTGTATTATCGAGTTGATTGAACAAGCGCTTCCGGAAACTGATGATGAAGACTAACAGTAAACATTGAGATAAATTATACTAGGGTATATGCCCTATTTTTTTTGTTGAGCAAGAGTATAAATTATAAAAATCGAATAAATAATGTAAATTGTTTGCAGAATGGGTATTTGTATAGAATATAACAATGGTTAAAGGTGGCTAGAAATGCTACCTGAAAATATAACTAAAGATGCAGTAATTAAAGCAATCAAACGAATTGACCTAGAAGGTATTCCAAAATAAAGAGAATCCACAAGATATAACATAAGGTATGATGGTAAACTATATCCACCAAAGTATACAATTTTACTAGCAAATATATATGCAAATGGTGTTGAACTAGAGTCAGAGGATTTCAACGGAGGCAAAGAAACTAACGATTACTTGGAAAAACTGGGATTTGAGATGGTAAATAACAAAAAACAATAGACTACTTATAAAATATCCACTGTAGCAATACAATCATCCGGATTTCGGCAGCCGTCAAACAAAGTGAGGACAAATTTATTGGAAAAAGTGATTTTGCAGGCAGGCAAAAAAGCGGACATATTGTTGTTGCCGGCAGGTTTTTACAACGAAAAAAGAAAACCTGAATATTTATATGATGAAACAGAGATTCTCATCAAAGATTATCTTAATAAATAAGATATGAATACAACTATTTGCTTGGGAATTGATGGGCGGAACGGCAAAGACCAAATGGCACTTGCGATTAACAGACAGGGCATAATTGCAATCGGTAGAAAATTCTATCCTACAGAGGTAGAAAAAAACTATATTCAAACTTGAAATGACTTCATGGCGGATGAAAAAAATTCAGCAGGTTTTTCAAGCGAAACATAAAAAGCTGTATATGGCTGTTTGCTACGATGGATTTGGTATTAGGAAACTAAACCTAGTCAATCCACATGTGGATGCAGTTTTGAATCTGGTTCACGGATTCTATCCCAAAGGGGAGGGGGGCTCAGGGGATGTTTATTTTGCTAAGTCCAGTTTTGCCGGTTCTTCAAGACAATGGAAATGTCCAACGTTTGGAGCGGCCATTTTTTTTTGAGCGCGATATTCCTATAAATTGGCCTACAGGTGTTTTGTGGAATCAAAATAGTAAAAACGTTCAGAATTGGAAGTGCCAATATAATCAGCTCAGTCCAATGGAGGTGAAGACAAATGGCTGGATTTGAAAATTCACGAAAGCCCGACGGTTACAATTTACCCGACAATCTAAGAGGAAGAAGCATATCTGTAAAGGTGATACCGACTGTGTGTAATTTGGAGAACATGCTTCACAAACTTGTCGATGTTGGCGGTGATTTTGCTCAATTGAAGCAATGGGAAAAGAGGAGTTATAAGGCTTACTGTATCGATGATATAAAGGATCGGATACTCAATTCTCTCGCATATGAGTGGAAGGTCATAGTCCGTGAGAATATCCTGTCAAAAAGACCTTCAGATTTGGGAGCAAGTGCAATTGATATATATCTCGTGGCTTATGTGGCAGAAACATATGGGGCTGGCAAAGATGTATTTTTTGATTATATTAAGAACATAGGTATTTCAGATAAGATAAATTCAGCTCAAGCCATATGGCAGGTTGGAAAAGGTGACGGTGTGTACCTGGAAATACTCGAAAATGATGGAAAAGTTCGGGACTGGGATTTTATGATGAAGTGGGTTGAAGGTGAATAAAGGGCGATATTTTGACAAGTTTCAATACCGAAGGAGTGTATTCAAATGGATGATTTACAGAAAAAATCGGGTATGGACATGGCCGAAATTTATAGAAAAGCGGACAGGGAATGTGGCTACAGAGCAACACGTTTTCTTCAGATAATTGCCAACAAAGGACCGCTGCTTGCTGCAAAAGAACTTATCCATAAATCCGGAGGAACAGAAGGCTTTGAGAAACTTTGGGAATTTGGCAGATTGGATCTATCGCTAGAGGCCCTTATTATAAGCGGTAAGTATGACTCTCTTTTTACAGACGATGAAAAAGAGCTGTGCAGGAAACGCTTGAGGGATTATGGTTACGACATATAGTGGATTGCAATGAAGAACTGGCTATTGAAAGTTTGGCTAGATTCATGGGGATGTACACGTATGCCAACGGCACTGCCGCCCTTGCATTAGCAGATTTTGCAGGAGGAAACCTGATGAATGATTATAAGGTTTCGTGAAGCTTAACCAAACTGAATAATGACACATATTTCGATGACCGCCTTGATTTTACGGCGGTTTTTTATTTGGACAACAATATTAACATGAAGAATAGATTCGCCGCAATGCATAAATATTATTGATTTAACAATATTTGCTTTTTATGTTAATATACATCTGGACCTAGGTTTTAGAGAAATTACATTATGCGAAAAATTTTTTGATGTTGATTTTTATTACATATTGCAGCAAGTAGCTTTGATTTGGCTGTGAAAAGAGGTGATTGTCTTGAAGTATGATTTTGACAAAGTTATAGAAAGAAGGGGTACGGGGTCGACTAAATGGGACAAGTGTCCGGAGGGGTGCCTGCCCATGTGGATAGCCGACATGGATTTTGAGCTAGCTCTGCAGATAAGGGAAGCGGTTGTAAAAGCGGCCCAGGAGCAAGTATACGGCTATACCGAAAGAAGCGACTTATATACCCAGGCGGTAAAGCGCTGGATGGAGAGCAGGCATGGCTGGAAGATCGAAAGTGAATGGATGTGCATAAGTCCGGGAATAATCCCTGCTCTCAACATGATAGTTAGGGAATTTGCTAATCCGGGAGATAAGATATTAGTGCAGCAGCCCGTTTACTATCCTTTTTTCAATGCAATAAAGAACAACGGCTGCGAGATATTAAATAATCCTCTTGTATATGAAGAAGGCTCATACAGGATGGATTTTGAAGACCTGGAAAGGAAGCTTGCTGACAGCAGGGTAAGGATATTGATTATAAGCAATCCCCACAATCCTGTCGGTAGAGTCTGGACCAAGGACGAGATGGAAAGACTCGGTGAGCTTTGTTTGAGGAACGGCGTTCTGGTAGTGTCTGACGAGATACATGGGGATATCACGTACAAAGGATTCAAGCACACTCCCTTTGCATCGATTTATAGCTGCTTTGCCGAAAATTCGATAACCTGGACATCGCCGAGCAAGTCCTTTAACATCGCCGGCATACAGGTTTCTAACATCATAATACCAAATGAAAAGCTAAGAGCGAGATACCAGATTGCACTCGAAAATACCGGGATATCGCGGATAAATATTTTTGGACTTGCTGCCTGCGAAGCCGCATATGCCTGTGCCGGAGATTGGCTTGACAAGCTGCTGGAATATCTGGAAGGAAACATAGAATACGTTGAAGGAGCCCTGAGTGAAAGCATGTCTGGAGTAGAGCTTGTAAGACCCCAGGGCACATACCTGGCCTGGCTGGATTTCAGGCAGCTCGGGCTCGATGACGAAAGGCTTGAAAAGCTGCTCAGGGAAAAAGCCGGGCTAATGCTCAACCAGGGAACAATGTTTGGCAAGGATGGATCGGGCTTTGCAAGAATGAACATTGCCTGCCCAAGAAGCATTGTAGAAGAAGCCGTAGAAAGACTAAAAAAAGCTTTGGCTTAAACCGCTCAGCATGTCTTAATTATTTTTTAATTTACTAAATAAATTTCAGGAGGGGTTAATTATGAAATTCAAAAAAGTACTGGGATTAGTGCTATGTGGTATGGTTATGTTAGGTGCTACAGCCTGCGGTACCGTCAATATTTTTTCGCAAATTAAATTAGCCGCCTGGTTAGCAATGATTATATGGCAACGAAATCTGATTGCTCAAGTTCCATTTTTTCAAGGTGTTTCATGTTCAAATACCTTTTGCAGCCCCATTGAGTACCAGCAACATGCCTAAGTCTTGCACAAACAAGCATAAGAGCTGAGTTGCCATCTGGAAATGTGCCAACGACTCTTGTACGCCTTCTGATTTCTCTGTTGAGTCGTTCGATTGTATTGTTTGTTCTGATGCGATTCCAATGCTCAAATGGAAATGCCATATATGTAAGTGTTTCTTCAACGCCATCTTCGACCTTCTTGGCAGCTTGGTGAAGTTTCATTTCCTTAAGCTTTTCAACTACTTGCTGTGCTTTGAGTTTTGCTGCATTCTTATCTTCGCTTGCGTGGATTGCTTTAAGCATTTTAGTGACAATTTTCATCTTTGATCTTGGAGTCACAGAAAATATATTCCTGTAAAAATGTACTGTGCAACGCTGATATTTTGCTTCCGGGAATACTGCGGGTATCGATTCAAGCATTCCTAAGCTTTTATCGCCAACGATTAATTTAACCCCAGTAAGGCCACGACTTTTAAGCCACTGAAGAAATGAGCTCCAACTTTCTTTGTCCTCTTTCATTCCTTCTGCGGCACCTAGGATTTCGCGATTACCTTCTGCGTTTACACCAATGGCGATGAGAATAGCTACATTCTCATATTCGCCGCCCCAGGAGCGTTTTAAGAAGATGCCATCTACATATACATACGGATAATTGCCGCCTGTTAATGGGCGGTTACGCCAAGCTTCTATGTGCTCGTAAGCTTTTTTGTTGAGGTTGCTTATTGTGCCTGGAGAGACCTTGGTTCCCCAAAGTGCTTCTGTAATGTCTTCTACGCGTCTTACAGACACACCTGCGAGGTACATCTCAATAAGAGCCTCTTCAACGGAGCACTCGCGACGGCGGTATCTTTCTATTATTGCAGTTTCAAACGTGATTCCTTTTAGTTTAGGTACTTTCAAGGTTACGTCACCTGAAGTGGTTGTAAGGTTTCGTGTATAGTGGCCAGAACGGTACCCTTGGCGCTCCTGGGTACGTTCGTACTTAGAAGCGTTGAGCAGTTCATCAGCCTCTTGGTTTAGAAGATTATTGAGAGTTTCTTCAATGCTGTTTCTTACAAGATCTTTAATCTCGGTTTTGATTACCTGTTCATTTAGTTGTATAATATTATTGGACATGGTTTTGTGCCTCCTTGGTTAAGGTTTTGTGTGGTAACTTAATTTTACCAAACGGCACGGGACTCATGTCCATTTTTTTATTTGCGAAATTTATTATACGTTAGGGGGTGCGGACATAAAGTTGGACACTAATGAGACTCTGAAAGGAGCAACAAAGAGTGTATTCAATGTATCAAAGAAAAATAGCATTGCAACTTTATGACCAATATAAATCTGTAAGCAAGGTCATTCAACAACTGGGATATCCAACTCGAAAAAGATTGTATGACTGGATTGCAGAGCGCAATTCTCCATTATGCAGCAAAGCTCCTAGGCGAAAGTTTAATAATACTCCAGCTCATCCTAGGCATCCCTCTCTCAAACTTAAACTCGAAACAATTCATCGTTGCTTTGAACTGGGTGAGAATGTACAATTAGTATCAGAAGAAATCGGCTATAGCAGAGCAAGTATCTATACTTGGCGG